>CEUS01284600.1_pt1 | contig 57051 bp, 40 predicted proteins | sample 427031 | NCBI WGS metagenome assembly CEUS01 (sample SAMEA2622837, study PRJEB7988) | marine metagenome | biome: marine biome (ENVO:00000447); feature: marine epipelagic mixed layer (ENVO:xxxxxxxxx); material: "saline water (ENVO:00002010), including plankton (ENVO:xxxxxxxx)" | depth 140 m
ATTTGGAATTACTAAATATCAGTGTCGTCCCATATAGATATAACCCCTTTCAAAGTACATTGGAGGTTATTGATGAAATAGAAATATTAGTAAATGAAGTTGGTGATAGAGACTATGAAAGCGCTCAAGATAGATTACCATCAGAAATTTTTGAAAAACTATATTCAACCTTAATTTTGAATTATGATGAGAGAACCAGAGAAGATGGATTTCAGAATCCAGCCATTTTGTATATATGTGGAGGGAGTTCAGAAAATAACTCCAGCTTTCAGCAGCTAGTTGAGTGGAGACACCAACGCGGCTATGTAGTTTATACAGCATCATTGAGTGAGACCGGGAGCTCTGCCAGTGCAATCAAGAATTACATCCAAAATGCATACAATAATTTCAATCCACCTCCTGAATATGTAGCATTGGTAGGAGATGTGGGAGGGTCTTACAATATCCCTACCTACTATGAGGATTGGGGACATGACCATTATGGAAATCAGTGTGAAGGAGATCATCCATATAGCCAGTTGGATGGTACAGACTTATTACCTGAAGTACTGATCGGGAGAGTTTCTATTCGTTCCACGACTGATCTGGCAATTGTAGTTAATAAAATTCTCCATTATGAAAAAGGAACCTTTGCATCCACTATGTTATCCTATTTTGAAAAGGCAGCTCTGATTGGAGACCCAAGTTCTTCAGGTATGTCAACAACTATAACCAATGAATACATTGAGGAAACTTTGAATGCCTATGGATTTGAAGATGTGAGGATTAAGACTTCAGGAGGCAGTTGGTCTAGCTGGATGCAAAATCAATTAAATGAAGGTGTTCTTTATTTTAACTACCGTGGATATCTAGGTGTCAGCGGATTTGGCAATTCAAATATTGATGCAGCAAATAACGGATATAAGTTACCTCTAGCAACTGTGTTAACATGTGGAACGGGTTCATTTGCTGAAGATCAAACCTGTATAGCTGAAAAATTTTTAAGAGCTGGTTCTGTGTCTAATCCTAAGGGAGGAATCGCAGGGATATCAACCGCAACATGGAACACACATACTTTATTTAATAATATTGTAAATATGGGAATTTATGATGGCATCCTTGCTAAAGGTATAACAACTGCTGGTGGTGGACTAGCACATGGTAAATTAGCTTTGTTCAATGCATATCCAACCAACCCTTATAACTGGGTAAATGCTTTTACTCAGTGGAATAATTTGATGGGTGACCCTGCAACACATCTGTGGACAGATACCCCTGAATATTTAACTGTCCAGTTTGAAGAAGAGATCCCGTTTGGGACCAACTTTCTTGATATAGAAGTGTACGGTTCAAATGGTATTTTTGTTGAAGACGCTATGGTGACAATATTGAAGGGTAATGATGAAATATTCTATAATGATTTTACAGATGAAAGCGGGAATGTAACTTTGGAGTTACTTTACAATTATGGTGGTGAAGTTACATTAACCGTTACAAAACAAGATTTCATCCCTTTTATTGGTACGTTTGAAATTACGACCACTGGTAAATTAATTAATGTGGACCCTGCAGAAGAAATAATTTTAGATGATGGTATGGATGGCGATGATATTTTAAACCCAGGTGAAACAGTTGATATCCAAATTCCCTTGAAAAATTTTGGAATGGTAGATGTGACAGGTGTTCAAGCTATGTTGGAAACAAATTCTCAATATGTAACTATTATAGACAGCGAATCAAATTATGGAACAATCAACTCTGGCGGGTCCTCTATTGGAGAGGGATTTACCTTTTCTCTAGATCCATCTGCATTGGATAGAGAGGACTTGAAACTTCGTATACATATTACTGATGATACAGATGAGGAGTGGACTGGTTCAGTATCTCTATTGGCAAACGGAGGGTATATTATTGTCACAAATGATGCGTACATAGAAAAAAATCAGTCAATAGATATTCCTGTTTCTGTTCAAAATGCTGGAACAATTGCAGTAGATAACTTAATGGGAGAATTAAGCTACAATGGAGAGCTAATTGAAATATTAGATACTGAAGGTTCTTGGGGGACTCTACAGCCTAATGAAACGATTGCATGCTTTGATTGTTTTAGCATACACGCAGGAAATAACATGGTGAATGGAACTCTAGTTTCTTTAGGACTACGATTTTATAATTCTGACGGATATGATAATAGACAGACCCTCACGCTTCAGGTAGGAGAGGTATCTGAATCAGATCCAATGGGCCCAGACTCATATGGATATTATATTTATGATATGGAAGATACGGATTATGATTTTGCTCCCGATTATGACTGGATTGAAATAGATCCAGGATATGGAGGTTCGGGAACAGATCTGAATTTATCAGATAGTGGGGATGGTAATTTTTCCAACTCCTCTGAAATTGTCAATTTGCCTTTTACATTTAAATTTTATGGTATTGAATATCATGAAATTACTGTGAACTCTAATGGTTGGATTTCTATGGGAGAGTCAGATATGGAATCTTTCAGGAATTATCCAATTCCAGGAGCTGGAGGTCCTTCATCTATGGTCGCGGCTTTTTGGGATGATTTGAAAACATCCAACGGTGGTGATGTGTTTCGTTATTTTGACCCTAGTAATCAGTTTGTAGTTATTCAATGGTCAGATATGCGAACTCATAATCAGAATTCAGTTGAGACTTTTCAGTTGATATTATATAATAACCAGGCTCCTCCATACGGGGATGGAGAAATCAAGATTCAATATAAAATCTTTAATAATACATCCTCAGGTAATTATACTGGATACACACCAATACATGGAGGATATTCAACAATAGGAATTGAAAATCATCTAAGTAATGATGGATTAGAGTATACTTTTAACAATAATTATGCATCTGCTGCTACAGAGCTGGATGATGGTTCAGCAATTTTCATTACAACAAACCCTGTCGTTCCTCTTCCGGTACCACATCTAATTTATACGCCCCAGACCTTTAATTTCACTCTTGGTGTCAATGAAACTGTATCTCAATCGCTAATGATTTCCAATCAGGGAGAACCAGAATCCACACTTCAGTATAGCTTAGAATTAGAATATCCGGAAGCTGAGCTTCCTTTTTCAACACCAGGTGGAGGACCAGACGGATTTGGTCATTATTGGGGTGATTCAAACATTACTCCAGAGCTCAATTTTAATTGGGAAGATATTTCGATTAGCGATCAGCAAATTGTTTTTCCTCACAATGACATAGCTTCAGATCCTATAGATATTGGGTTTGAATTTCCTTTTTATGGTGAAACATACTCACAGTGTATCGTCAATCCTAATGGATGGGTTGGATTTGGAGAGGACAACACAGCCTACCAAAATTCATCCATTCCATCAGCTTCAGCTCCTAGGCCTGCTGTTTTTGGCTTTTGGGATGATCTTAGTCCCGTAAGCACAGACCCAGGTGGTTGTCCAGCGTTTGAAGGAAATGTCTATGTTAAAAATAATGAAGATAAGTTAATCATATGGTTTGATAATGTTCTTCGGTGCTCTGCAAACTATCCAGGTACATATAATTTTCAAATTGTATTGCATGAAAATGGTGGAATTGATGTCAATTATTTATCTATGGAAGGGCATTTAAATAGCGCAACAGTTGGAATTCAAAATTCTAATGGTAGTAGTGGTCTTCTAACTGTTTTTAATGATGAATACATAGAAAGTGAAATGTCTCTTCAGTTTCGCAAAATTATTGGCGCAAATTGGCTATCTTTGTTTTCAGAAACACATGGGCTAGCAGGTACGCTGGAAATGGGAGAGGAAGCAGAATTTATTGTGGAGGTAAATTCATTGGAATTAACGGAAGGTGAAATTTTAGGAAATATTCACATTACCAATAGTGAACAACCTACGGTTGTTATCCCAGTCATAGTTAGTGTTGTTTCAGGAGGAGAAGTGACATTGGAATTATCCTATAGCGAAGGATGGAACTTAGTTGGGCTTCCAGTTATAACTTCGGGGAACTATTATATGGATCTATATCCTGACGGTTTGGAAGGAACAATGTATTCATTTTATCAGGGTTATAACCCTGAGGAAAATATGCAGAATGGAGATGGATATTGGCTTCGGATGTCCAACGAAGGTAGTGGATATGTAACAGGAACTTCAGTGAGTCAGTTAGAGGTTAACCTCAATTATGGTTGGAATTTAATTTCTGGATTATCCTATTCAATAGATGTGAATTCAATCAGTGATCCTCTGGGTATTATTGTACCCTTTACTTATTTTGGATTTGATGGTACCTATCTTCAGGCTGAGATGCTGGAGCCAGGGACAGGGTATTGGGTGAGATCAACTGGAGAAGGGGCAATCGAATTAAACTCTGATGCGGAGGGTTTTCGATTGGTGGATCAAAAATCCTTCATTGAGGAAGCAAACACACTAAAAATAACAAAAAATAACGGATATGAAATTCAACTTTATTTTGGAATTGAACTGAGTGAAGAGGAGCTTCTAATGTTTAGTCTTCCTCCACTTCCTCCATTTTTGATGGAAGAAAGTTCGTATATTTTAGATGCTCGATTTGGTGATGAAAGTAGGGTCTGCGACTCAAGCGGGTTATTAAACCTCATAAGTACAAATGAAAGGGAGACAATTGAATTTGAAATTATAGATGGAAAAACTTGGGAGTTAATTGAGAATGAAAGTGATTATTCTGTCACCTTAGCTGAAAGTGGAGAAATAATTCTCCCCTCAGGTCAAACTCAATTTGTATTGAGAGAGGCAGATGTATCTACTTTAGCGTATAAATTTAATGTACGTCCGCCGTATCCAAATCCATTCAATCCAATAACTAATATTCAGTTTACTTTACCTCAAATGGAAATCCATAGTGAAACTATTATTAATATTTATGATCTGAATGGCACTTTGGTTGAGACTATATTAAATGAATATTTGAGCTCTGGTCATCATCAGTTGAACTGGGATGCGGGAAGTCATCCTAGCGGGATGTACTTTATCTATATTCAGTCTGGTCGTTTTGAGCAAAAAATCAAAGCTATGTTAATTAAATAAATTACATTTTTAGTATCACCACTGGGTTTTTACTTATAAAAAATTTATCCTTCTGAATATCAATGGATTCTACTGTTTTATTAACTTTGTTTTTGGTGTTGATCTCATTGCTTGTATTTGGTTGGCTAGAGAATTCAATGCACCTTCAATCACTAAGTAATATCCCTATGAGGATTCATATAAACGGATCTAGGGGTAAGTCAAGTGTTACCCGGCTTATAGCCGCGGGTTTGCGGTCTGGTGGATTGAAAGTGTTAGCAAAAACTACCGGTTCCGCACCACGAATAATTGATGAAAATGGAAAAGACCTTGTTATTCACCGTCTCAGAACACCATCGATAGGTGAGCAGGTGAAATATATCAAGTATTTCAGCGAACAAAAACCTGATGCTGTTGTGATGGAATGTATGGCAGTGGACCCACAATATCAATGGGTTGCAGAACATAAAATGGTTAAATCTCATATAGGTGTCATAACGAATGTTCGACCTGACCATCTGGAAGAAATGGGGCCTACTATGGAGGATGTTACCTGTTCTTTGGCAAATACGATTCCCTGTAATGGGCATATCTTAACAGTCCCTAGCCCTTCCAATAATTATCTAAAATCAGTTTCTGCAAACAGGGACACTAGGTTTCATGAAGTTGATGCAGATAGCATATCCTCAGATTATCTATCAAAGTTTCCTTTTCTAGAACATGATGAGAACGTTGCCTTGGCATTAAAGGTGTGTGAATTAGCGGGTGTGGATCCAGAGACAGCTAAGGAAGGGATGATACATACGAATCCAGACCCGGGGGCTTTAGTTTTGTGGGAGCTTCAATTTGAAGATAATCATAATGAATTTGTAAGTGCTTTTGCTGCTAATGATCCTGAATCAACCTTAAAAATATGGCATTTAGTGCGAGAAAGATTATCTAAAAAATCTGTGTGTGTATTTTTAAATACCCGTGCAGATAGAAGACAGAGAACTCAACAGCTAGTTTCATTGGTGAATGAGCACATAAAACCAGACACTTTTATTATTAGAGGCGAGGATTTTCAACCGATAATCAAACAGGAACTGAAAACAGCTAAGGGAAAGGTCTCTATTCATTCTATGAAAACAACCCCAGAGGAATTAATTAATGAATTGAAAACATTAAATCATAATTTTATATTTGGGATAGGAAATATTGTTGGTTGGGGTGAATCATTTGTGTCCGCATTAAAAAAGTACAGAGTCAATGGTTGAGATAGCAATAGGAATTGGAATTGTCTTAAGTCTTATATTGACGGAAACTGTTGGTGTTACAGCGGGAGGGGTCATTGTCCCTGGATATATCGCCCTTTATCTTCACGAACCCATGAAGGTGGTTAGTACATTTGGAGTTAGCTTAATTGTATTTGTAATTGTTTGGAGTTTATCCAAATTTATGATGATTTACGGTAAGAGAAGGCTTGTTTTATGTCTATTACTTGGTTTTTTCCTTGGATATTTATCCAAGATGTATTTCAGATTTCCTGCTTCCAATCTGGATCTGTCAGTCATTGGTAATATTATTCCTGGACTTATCGCCAGTTGGATGGACAGACAGGGCGTAATTCGAACACTGAGTGTTGTATTGATAACTGCTTCAATTGTTCAGCTGTGTTTAATGCTATTGGGATTGGAGACTCCTAATGTTTAGACCTGCTATTCAAAAAACAAGGGTACTGGTTTCTTTGGCTTTAATTAATCTGTTATTATTTATTTGGGCATCTCAATCTACTGGTGAGGTTGAAGCAGCTGGCTATGACTATAAGATACAGGCAGCAACCCATATGAAATCTGCAATGAAAAGTTTAAAAGAGTATCGTTATGGTGCTAATTCTGTATTTTTAGATGCAATTAATGACCCCAATGAAACAGGCTTGGTAGGACCAAAATTCAGTCACATCTCAACAGGAGAAGGGGACATTGATAGTAAACTCTCGACCTTAAATCCAAACTTTTCAGCATTGATCGTTGAGTTATTTTTGGAAGCTGGGATTTCTCAAGGTGATAAAATTGCAGTATCATTTACTGGCTCTATGCCAGGGGCAAATTTAGCTGTAATGAGCGCTTGTCATGTCATGGGAATTGTTCCCGCAATCATCAGTTCTGTTGGGTCATCTCATTGGGGAGCGACCGATCCCCAGTTTACATGGATAGATATGGAAAATACTCTGGTATCACAGGGGATGTTCAATCACTCGTCAGTAGCTGCATCATATGGAGGCAAAAGTGATATTGGAGGAGGAATGAGCCAGGTGGGAAGAGATCAGATCAAAGAGGCATTTGAAAGGTCTGAAATTTCTAAATTCATTGAAACTGAGAGACTTAGTGAGAGCATAGAAGCTCGAATAGATATTTATGATAATTTTACTGAACTTAGTAAATTTTCAGCTTATATAAATGTTGGCGGTGGTGCAGCGAGTGTTGGGACTTTAGAGCAAGCCAGAGAAATTCCTCCTGGAATTTCTTTTCCTTCTGATTTGAATAAACTAGAGAAAAACAGTGTTCTCATGCACTTTTCTTCTCTGGGAACACCTGTAATTCATATCCTTAACATTAGAGAATTATGCGAGAGATATGGTGTAGAGTTTGCTCCTGTTCCCTTTCCGTCAATTGGTGAAGGGGCATTGTTTTCTGAATATGCCTATAATTTTTATATAACTTTGGCCGCACTTTGTATTGCATTGAGCGGTCTAATTGGTGTCGCGGTACACTCCCACAACCAAATTACCCAGCAGAGAGACTCTTATGAACCTGAATCTATCTTATAAATATATATTATTTTTCAGTTTGATAGGATTATCATTCGGAAAGGCAGTTGATCCGAAAGAAATATCAAATCGTGAGATTCTAATAGTTGGTGAAAATCGTCAGGAATATTTTTCATTATACAGTTCATCCCTCAACTTTGTAGTCTATGGTCCAGATACTATTAAGATATATGCTCGCAAAGCAATCCCCGCAAGAGATCGCAAGGTGCATTCTTTTGGATATAACTTGGTGCTGAATAAAAAAGATACAATTAGTACATCCTTTAATAAACGTATTTATTCAAAAATTACTTCAGCGGAGCATAAACGTCATGGGTACTCCAGTGCTGGAATATATACCTTTCCGATTCCGCCTGGTAAACATAAGATAGAGATGCTTCCTCTTTCAAAATCAAGCCGTCCGGTAATGGTGCGTATGATTATTCATCCACAGAATCGAGATAGGGGAAGAGGTAAGTTTATTCTCCCTGATTCAGAGACTCCACTTTTTTATATTAACTTTGGAGAAAAAAAAGTACGTTATCTCCAACTTGATTATTGGAATCAAATGAAATTTTCTATTGATAGTGCAAAGAGAATCAAGGTTATATGTCGCTTAAAATATTTTGAGGATATGTCCAAAGAACAAAATTATCGATTGCAGCTATCTAAGGAAGGTGAAATTATAAAAACCTTTTTTATTAAAACTGAGCAATCTTCTGAATTTTTACAATTAGATGGAATCCCCTTGGATATAAGTGTGTCTAAGAGTATTGATATTGAATTAGACTCTGGGTCATATACATTTGAATTACTTGATGAAAAACGCTCTGTTTATTTAAGGGTGATGGAATATGAAATTTAGTTTTCTTATTTCAACCTTATTTTTTTTTCTAAGTTTTAGTTTAGGGCAATCTCTAAAAAACAGGTTATTGGTTCCTATCTATATTTACCCATCTATATCCTTTGGATATGATTCAAATTTTTTGAAATTATCCGGTAGTGAAATAAAAAAGTCAACATTAAATACAGAAATACTAGGGAGGTCTGCCACATTTGACAGCCAGGTTATAAAACCAAAATTGAAAATTCTTTATAGTCCAGTATTATCTGATAAATATGAGTCCGAGTTTTTAATTTCTTTTTCACAGTCTTTGTACGGTCAACTGAATAAAAAATCATACAATCGTTATTCGTTAGTTTATGGACAACATCTTGGACCATATAGCTGGTTAAAAATAGGGTATAGCAACCTACCTAAATATTTTATTCGAGATTATATTGACCGTGATATAACTGGTAATGTTAGATTTCCGTGCAGTTTCTCTAGTGAAGAAATTTTCATATCATATTCTTTTCCAGTTTGGCAAATGTCTTGGCTTAGATTCAAGGTTAAGGGGATAAACGAATTTTATAATTCTAATTTTACAGAGTTTGATCAACAAAAGTTAATTAGACAGCTCGATTTTCATTCGGGATTATCTAAAAGGACAAAATATTCAGTTTCTATCATTCATGAAAATAGTGTGAATACAACCTACGATTCAGAATTGATATCAGCACATATTGATCGCTCCTATCTGATGGATAAACTGATTTTAAGTTTTACTCACGGTTTGCAGTCCTTCTCAAGAATAGAAAAATCTGGTTTGACCCTGTCAGTTGAGCAGCGTTTATATGAGTTGAGCTCAACAGGAGGTAATATTGATGATTGGAAATTTTATTTTGAATCCAGTATATCATTTTGGAGTAATATAGATATACATGATGATATTGGCCTTAAGATTTCTTATCAATTCAGAAATAGGGATGCAGATTCAAATCCTCTGGGAGATTTTTCCTGGATTGAGGATATAAAAGACTTTTCAAAACACCTGATTTGGGTTGAATTCTCATATGATATAGCTTTGGACTTATTTTATTGATTCCATGAAGTTGATTTTAATTCTCATTAGCATAGGAGGTGTTTTTCTGTCCTGCAGAAGACCCGCAGATCCAATTATTGAAGAACATCCATTGACATATTTTCAATGGGGAACATTTGATACAGGAGGAGAGTGCCTTGATTTGGAGGTATTGGATTCTGTGGTTGTGGCGGCTGCTAACTATAATGGTTTTTTTGTCCTTTCAATTGATGAACAAAATCAGTCCTTGGATACGATCTATCATGGAGTAGACTTAGACCCAACAGTAGGCGATAACCGAGCTGAGAGAATAGCTATCTCAAAAAAACATGGGATTGTTTTTATTTTGGATAAATATGATAAAATTTGGATGCATAAATTGAATGGAACTCAGTACCTGGATAACTGGGTGGAAGATTGCTATAATGGAGTTTGGATAAGCACAGCTCTTGATGACAGAGAGGACGGAATTGGTATTTTCTCATTGGTTAAACACAGCTCTGCACAGAGTGATACGGGTGGAACAGTAGGTGAATATGACCAATATTCCACTTCACTAGTTTGGAAAAATTTGACAGATGTAAACTCTGAAGATGTGTTTACAAATAGCGGTGTACCTACGTGTGAATACACAGCTAATTTTTCAGTACTTCCCACAGAAATTTATTTTTCTGATGGTTTGCTAAGTATCGCCAATGGAGAGTTGGGTGTTTCAATATTAAAGCAGACCTCCCAAAATATCTGTGTAAATGAATACGGAACTGAAATCTCAGAGTTTATCCCAACAGGAAATTATGATGAAGACCGGGAGTTTTGTACCACTCCTCCCTCTCCTGGTCCCTGGATTACAGAGGATGGCTTAGGAGGCGAGTTTGAGCCAGCCGGAGGATTCAATCCATCAGTGTTCTCTTCGTTTGATACTCCTGGTGAGGTAAAAACTGTTTACTCATTTGAAAGTACAATTTTGGCGGGACTTTCCAAAAGTAATGGCTGCCACATTCAATTTATTGAAACAAATGGAGAGCTACTAAATCACTACAGAATTGGAGAGGGATATTCAGTAAGCGGGATTGATTTTAAAAACAATATTTTAGCGCTCGCATGCGGGCATGATGGTGTCATATTATATGAGTGGGATGGAAATAACTTTCCAAGTTTACTTGGGAAAATCAGCACCAGCTATGCCAATAAAATTAAGTTAAATAATAATCGTGTCTTTGTTGCGACAGAGGACGGAATTGATATATTTGAAATAGAAAGGTGAAACAATGAATTTTATTAGAAAATTATTAATTATACAATGTTTAATAGCTATTGCATCTGCTCAATTTGACTGGATAGATAATGGAGTCCCATTGAGACAGGGTGTTCACATTGAATGGCAACGAACAGGTGACAGATCTCCAAATGGTGAGATGATATTTGCCTGGTCGGATACGCGTAATGGGATCAGAGATATATTTGCACAAAAGGTAAATGCGGACGGTGAAAAACAGTGGGGAGAGGACGGAATTGCTGTAGTTACAACTGAGGGGAGGCAGGAGGATCCTATACTCATTGCTGATGATAGTGGAGGTGCATATGTGATCTGGGCAGATTATAAAAATGAACCAGATACAGAGGGGGACGTTTATGGTCAACATATTTTATCTAATGGTACATTAGCCTGGGAAGAAACTGGTAGGGCACTGACAAATAAATCGGGCAGACAAACCTCTCTAAATATGTGTAAAGATGGAGAGGGAGGGGTTTTTGCAATTTGGAAAGATTTTGAACCCAGCTCTTATGGACATATTTATGGGACACATATATCGCCAGATGGAACAATCTTGAATGAGGGGGAAGGCTACCCAATAGTTGCGTACCCATCATACAAGGGATATGCCAGCTTAGAATATGGTGGCCCAGGGAGTGCGGTTCTTATATGGCAGGATGAGCGCTTTGGAAATGGAAATGGGGTATATGATGAAGGTGAGCCGTTTACAGATGACAATCAAAATGGAATCTGGGACGATGGAGAATGGTATGAGGAATGGAATGGTGTGGATCTATTCGCACAGAAGATTTCCCATAGTAACGGAGAGATAGTTGGTCAGTGGAGTGCCGCGGAAGAGGGTGGAAAACATATCTGTAATTCATTGAAGGATCAGATTAGTCCGAGAGTGACTCATTTTAATGATTACAATACAGTTATCGTATGGGCAGATAATCGAACGAATGGTGTTTCTGGAAATTCAAAAAATGATATTTATTTTCAGATATTAGATGAAAATGGAAATAATTTACTTAATGAAAATGGAATTCCAATTGCTGCTGGGAATTGGGAAAAGAAACTTCCCAGAGTGAAGTCAGATGGAAATTTTGCATTTGTTGTGTGGGAAGATGAGCGTCAAAGTCCAAACTGGCAGTATTCGTCAGATGTATTTGGTCAAAAAGTAGATATGGATGGCTCAATATTTTGGACTGAAAATGGAAGACAAATAGTTTCTTTCGAGGGGAAACAGGAGCAGGTGCGGCTCACTCCAGATGGAATGGGAGGAGTTTATATTGCCTGGGAAGATGAGCGCATCAATAGAACGACAGATTTTCAGATTTATTTACAATATATTGATGGGTCCAATAATGAACTAGCTGAAAATGGTATTTCAATATGTTCAGCTGACTATTTACAGAGAGCTCCTCTTTTAAAGGGGGATGGCTCCGGTGGCGTCTATGTCATGTGGGAAGATCAGCGAACTGGCAGTGGTGCAATTTTTATGCAGCACTTGAACAGCTCTCAGGAGCTGAGTTTTGCGGAGGATGGAGAGGAGCAGTTTTATGGAATTGGTACAGACAATGGGGGACACTCATATTCCTTTGGCTCAATTTATCTTGGCCAGGATGAGAATTTACTTTATTGGCAGGATTTGAGGAGCGGAAGCTTAACCTATGGTCAAAAAATATCTTCAAACTTTAATAATGAGGCCTTAGATAATGGTACAATTCTCTGCACTAATCCTTTTCAGACACAAGCAAAATTATTGAAAAATATGAGTAATTTGTTTTTGGGATATTTAAATAATGAGGCTGAGCCCTTGGCTTCTTACCAGGTACTTAACCTAGACCTAAGTGCTATTGATGCAGGGGAGGGACACCTTGTTGGTCCGGAAACAGACTCACATCATTCTTTTGATTTAACTACAGGGGTAGATGGCTCTGTGTATTATGTTTACACAAAAAATATAGACTATTGGCAGTATTTGACTGATCTGTTCATTCAAAAATATGATGCTGAAGGTAATGCGTTATGGGAATCCTCAATTCAGATAACTAATGGAGAATATTCCGATGATATTGTAAAAGCTGTTCACCCAAGTTCGCAAGGTGGTTGCGTTATAATTTATGAATACAGTTATGCAGGATTTACATCACTGAAATCCATAAGCGTTGATTCTCAGGGAGAAATTTCAGAATCAATTGATCTAACCAATTTAACCTTTATAAATCAGTTTTATGAATCATCTCTATTCACAGATGATTATATATTCGTCACCTGGCGTGATGCAAGAGGATCAGATTACGATATATATGGTCAATTTCTTGGAATGCAAGGAAATATATTGGGAAATGAAGAAGGAATTGAAATTGCAGGATATATTGCCGATCAGACCAACTCATCCGCCGCATTAAATAAAAATGGGAATGAGATTTTGGTATGTTGGGAGGATAATCAATTCGGTGAAAACGCTGATATTAGTTGCTCAACGATTAATGTCAACAACTACGATATTGGTGAGTTAGTAGTTATTGCTATGACAGGAGACGAAGAAATGAATCCATATGTATATGGCTCAGAATCAGGAACCTATCTCCTTGCATGGGAGAACCGTGTGAATGGGCTAGATACTGAAATATATTACCAGGAATTAAACGGGGGTAATTTTGTCCACGCGGATAATGGGGTGGTGGTCTGTGATGCGCCATTTGACCAGATGAATCCTAAAATTGATCTGTACTCCGAGTCTGATAATTCTTATGTCATTTATTGGGATGATAAGAGAAGCACAGGGAAAGCTGAATTGACAAATATTTTTTGTCAATCTGTAACTGTTGAAGAAGGAGGATTATTATCTATTTCTTACCTGAACGATTGGAACCTTGTGGGATTGCCATTGGTTGTTGAGGATGCAACTTACACATCTATATTTCCCGAGGCAATTTCTGGGACGCTTTTCGGATTTGACGGCACCTATTTTCAAGAAAACGAACTTATTAATGGTCTAGGATTTTGGCTCAGATTTACCAATTCAGGGAGTACAAGCATATCGGGTGAGTCAATTGCAAATGTGACAGTCAGTTTATTGTCAGATTGGAATCTGATATCCGGTTTGGATCAAACTATTAATATATCTGCCATTGAAGATCCAGAAGAAATCATAATTCCCGGAACGTTATATGGTTTTTCCGGAACCTACGAGCAGGTGTCTATCTTAGAAGCAGGAAAGGGATATTGGATCAGAACTTTTTCTGCTGGAGATGTGGTAATTACTTCCAATTCACAAAGAGGTAGACCCCCCGTTATTAATGAAATGGCTGAGGCGAATAAAATTCGTGTAAAAAATATGGATTTATATTTTAGTGATGAAATTTTAGTTGAAAGTTCATTGAGTTATGGTTTACCTCCAAAGCCTCCGGTTGGTGCTAAAGATATACGTTTTTCTGGAGATACAAAGCTTTGTGTCTCGGATGAATGTTTGATTGAAGTTATGAGTTTTCCTGAGTCGACACTGTCATTTGAGTGTGAAATCAGAGATGAACATAATTGGGAATTAATAGATGAATCTGGCAATGTGTTTCATTGTGAAGGTGTTATAGAATTTGATTTCAAAAGAGAATCAGAAACTATTGTTTTAAGAAAATCAGTTTCTCCCATTGTTCCATCGGAATTTTCTTTGCTACCAGCTTTTCCAAATCCATTTAATCCAACAACAAACATTCAGTTCACTCTTCCTGAATTATCAATAGTATCCATATCTATTCATGATATTCAGGGCGCTTTGGTCGAAAGGTTAGTGAAATTCGAAAACATGGAAGCCGGACTTCATACTTTAACCTGGAACGCCAAGGAATTTTCAAGCGGTATATATTTTCTTCATCTAGAAACAGAAAATAACTCGCAAGTGAAAAAACTAATGCTTATAAAGTAACATATTTATGACTTTATCTAAGATAAAATTCAAGCTACCATCTTTGGTGTTCATGACCTTGGCAATATTATCTTCACAAGATAACCCTCTCCCTGAATTTTATCATACATATGATGATATTGAGGCTCAATTAAATGCCTGGGATGAGGAGTTTGGTAGTACTCCATCTGGAGATAATGGTATCATTTATAAGAAAAAAGTGATTGGATATTCTACAAAAGATAACCTACCATTTTGGGGCGTGAAAATTTCTGATAATGCTAATCTGGATGAGGACCAGCCCAGAGTCTTAATTTTGGGTCAGTGTCATGCTGAAGAAATATATGGAGTGGAAATCTCAATGGCAATGATAAACTGTTTTTTAAATCTTAGCACCGGCGGATTACAGGAGTGTTTCAATTCAGAGATTGCCAGTCAGGTTTTTTCAAATCTACAGAATTTAGAAATATGGATTGTCCCAACGCATAATCCGGAAGGATTGAGAGTAGTCCATGGATATGAAGAGTCCAGTGGAGACAGTAGCTCATGGATTCAGGATGTGAGCTATCGGAAAAATAAAAGAGATGTGAACAGTGATGGATTCTTTAGCTTTGATAATACTGTCGAGGCAGGAAACGACTCAGATGGTGTAGATTTAAACCGAAACTATGATTTGAACTGGATTTTCGGTGATGATAAATTTGTGGAAGATTGTGCTGGTAGTTACTGCTCCCATTTTGACTATTACAAAGGTGATGCTCCTTTTTCTGAAACTGAGATCCAGGCAATAAGAGACTTTTCTATAGAAAAGCAGTTTTTACTTTCTATTGCATATCATAGTTCAAGGTCTGGGAATGTATCAGAAAAAGTGATCTATTCATGGGAGTGGGGCAGTGGTACAAAGTATTCTCCAGACTTTGATGTTATTAATGATATAGGTATCAATATTTCCAATTTGATTTTGAGAGACGCGACAGATGGTTCAACATATACACCAACTACAAGCAAAAGTAGAAAAGGGAATGCTCACGATTGGTTTTATGCTGAAACTGGGACTATCCAATATCTGATTGAGGTTGGCTCTGCAAATATGCAGTCTTCAGACAGTGTTAAGGTGTCTCAAATTATTGAAGATAATTTTATGGGTGCTTTTTATTTGCTGAATAGGGCATGGGGAAATACCAATAATTCCAGCTTATCTGCTGATAAATTTCAAATCACGGGTATTGTAACAGATGGAATAACAGGAGCACCTGTTCATGCCAGTGTACGAATATTGGAAATGGATGGAGGTGTCCTTACACCTAGATTTACAGATAATTTTGGTAGATATCGACGCTTGCTGAATGAAGGAAATTTTTCACTTAGTATTTCTGCTGAAGGATATGAAGATTATGAATATACTTTTTATTCTTCTAATTCTACTATTCATCAACATGATGTAGAGTTGACACAGTTGGTGAGGCATTCATTAGACTTGAATATTGAAACTCCGGAATATTTTACCGGTTCTGTTCAACTTATTCAAGCAACTACTATTAATATTGATACTTTGGAAATAATTAGTGGTGACACATCTTTCCAATGGTATGAAAATAATTATAGACTTACTTTTTTGGGTGATGGACTTGCACCTTCCATCATTGATCTTAATTTTTATCAAAATGAAAGCCACACCATATCTTTATCGGATAGGGATATAATTTTTGAGGAACAGTTTGAGAGTCTTGATAATTGGACAGGAGACCCTTGGTGGAATGCTATGGGTGTATTGTATTCTCAAACAGATTTGGTTTATGATAGTTCTTTGGAGTCTATGTTGACAGCAAGCCAAATATTACAGGAAGGTGAAGATACCCAGGCTGTTTTTGAAGTGAACATGAAATATGAAATAGAGTGGGATCATGACACCCTATCGTTGGGATTATTAAATGTGAATCAAAACAAAACAATTTGGTTAAAGCACTGGACCGATCAGAATTGGTCTGATCATACCGACTATGTTCCGACAGTTCTGGATGCAGATAATATATATAAACCTGTTATCAGGTTAAAGTCAGATGAAACGGTTAATTACCGTGGTGTTGAAATGGAATCTCTTATTTTGATAAAGGGTTCTACAGTAGATATAGAGTTAGGTGTTGAACCCGTTTATCCAACTGCTTTCATTGTACAACAGAACTACCCCAACCCCTTTAATGCGAAAACCCACTTTGCTTTTACACTACCGGAAGATACAAAAATAAATTTTAAAATTTATGATTTAAGCGGGAGACTTGTGGATCATGTTAAAGAAAATACTTTTTTAGATCAGGGGACTCATACCGTCGAATTTGATGCAAATCATCTGTCAAGTGGAATTTACTTTTATTCTATTCAAATGAAGAACCAAACAAAAATCAAAAAAATGATAATATTAAAATAAGGAAAACATAAATGCTACTCCGAATTACTACAATTGTCTTTTTGCTTTTATCAACACTAAAATCAGATATACTCCCGCTCACTCAACGGTATTTTCATGGTCAAGATCAGGGACATGAATATTCACGGGGAACCTACATGATTATTCTATCAGACCCGAGTTTAGAAACTTATTTAACCGATAATAATACAGGCAACTTTGTTGAGTTCAAACGTACTCAGGGATATAATGTAGTAGTCCAAAATTTTGATGATATCGCAAGCGGTGAAGCACAATATTTAAAATCATATCTTCAATACTATTACGAAGAACAAGATTCCCTGCTGGAATACGTTTTACTTGTTGGAGATGTAGATGGTAATTATGCAATACCATCTTTTATTATCGGCTCATATAATGAAAATGATGATGATGTTACCGATTATCCTTATTCATTTTTTAATGAGGATGTTATGGAAGCTAAATTTTTCATAGGTAGGTGGTCTGTTAGGACGGTTCAAGATTTTATCAGCTTGAAAATGAGAAGTATTCAATACATAAAAATGGATAACATAACAGATTATAGCTATTTGAATAAGGGGCTACTGGTTGCAGGAAATTATAACGGTGAAGATGATGCGCCTAACACCTGGCCTGTTACTCCCCTTTGGACATCTCTCTGGCTTTCAGATGAGTTGCAAAACTATGGATACTCTCAAATTGATACAGCATTTTTTCATCTAGATAATCCAAACACTGAAAATTCCCAGATCGCAACTTCTTGGAGTAATGGGGTGGGCATTATCAATTATCGGGGATGGGGTGACGCAAACGGATGGCACAAACCCTACTTTCACCGGGAAAACATTGATGAACTGACTAATGGATGGAATTTACCTATCGTTATGAGTTTTGTATGTAATACAGGAGACTTCGGTAATTCCATAGATCAATGTTTTGGGGAATATATGCTTAAAGCGGGATCACCTTCTTTCCCAAAAGGAGCTGCCGCTATGATTGGTCCATCTGATTTAGATACAGATACCCGATTCAACAATGTTATGTGTGGTGTGATGTGGGATGAGATGTTGGAGGAGAGAGTTCCTGAGCTTGGGCCTGCTCTTCACGCAGGAAAGAAAGCAATTCAGAAGGAGTTTCCAGACTACTCAGTAAATGGTCAGAACATTGCTGAATTCTATCACCATGTCTATGGTGTACTGGGAGACCCAAGTATTCCGGTTTGGCTCAAAGAACCGGAAGATTTGTCAGCAGATATTGAAGAAAATCCTATTCTAAATCAATCTCACTTTAACACTGTTATTTCCAATGAATCAGGAGATTTGATCATGGATGTAGTGGGCGCTTTGATGTACAACGGAGAATTGATTGGGAAAGGATTATCTAACCAGAATGGAGTTATGGATATTGATTTTACTGGCGTGCCAGAAGGGGGTTCATTACAGCTTTATCTTAATAAACCGCAATATTTCCAAAAGCAAATAGAGCTGACATTTGCGAGTGATGATGGTTCAGAATTTATTCAAAATGATTATGTAATTCCTGAATCTTTTTCAGTTTATACCTATAACTTTTATGATTCCAACTCTGGACATGAGAGTGCACCGGTTTATGATTGGGTTGAGATCAGTGAAATCGGGACAAATCTAGGACTATCAGATGACTCCCACATAAACGGAGTGGATATTGGATTTGATTTTCAGTTTTATGGTGAGTTTTTTAACTCTATGACAGTGTGTTCCAATGGCTGGGCATCTTTTTTACCATGTCTAGATGGAGATAGCAATGGGGAATGTAACTCTCTAAGCCATTTTTTCAATAACTCAATTACACATCCCATAGGTCCTTACGGGATGCTCGCCCCATTTTATGATGATTTGGATGACAATAATGGAGCTGAACCACTAAATGTTTTTTCCTATCAAGATTTAGAAAACAACAGGTTTATCCTTCAGTGGGATAACATTGCGAACGGTCAACACGATGAAGACTGTGAACCTGGCAATGATGAGTCATGTCCTAAAGAGACATTTCAAGTGATCTTAACAGAAAACGGTGAGATATTATTTCAATATAAAGAAATCAATAATGTAGATGACCACGGCTGTACGATTGGGATTGAATCACCAGATAAAAATGATGGCGTAGAGTATATATTTTTCAATCAGCAGAATGATAACGCCTCAGGACTGACAAATGAAATGGCAATAAAATTTATTCCAATCACACTTGAACTTGTGCAAGAAACTGTCCCTGAGAAATTTAGTTTATTCAATAACTTTCCAAACCCATTTAACCCATCGACAACAATACAATATTTTCTTCCAAAAAGATCTAAAATTGAGCTGACTGTCTTTGACCAATTAGGAAGAGAAATAAAGTACTTTGAGAGCAAGCTCCAAGAGCCGGGGATACACCAGATCCAATGGGATGGTACAAATCAGGTTGGAGATGTGGTAGGATCTGGAACATACCTATATCAACTTAAATATAATGGTTTTTCCAAAACTGGAAAAATGTCACTGATCAAATAAATAAACCATATTTGTATAGTTGCGCATATATGCAACTATAATATAAATTCACCTCGCTGTGGAATATCCATTAGAAATTTTCAAAGCCCTCTCAGAGGAAACTCGCTTTCGTATCATATTTATCCTTAGAAACGCCAAAAATGAATTGTGTGAATGCGATATAGCTGATATACTCGATGTTCCTCAATATAATATTTCCAAGCATCTAAATATTCTTGATAGTGCCGGTATGATCAAAAAACGAAAAGAGGGCAGATGGATTTATTTAAGTCTCTCTGATTCACTTGATAAATTTAAATCCTCAGTCATCAATTCGCTTGGACATTTGAACAGTGAATTGATAAATGAAGATTTAACAAAAATGAAACATTTTTTAATTTCAACTAGTGGTAATCGATGTTCCTGATATTACTAGATATAGTATAATAATGTAAACATGAAAAAAAATAATTTAGTTGTAAATGAACATTTACAGAACGCATTAAAAATTGTGGGAGTAGTTATGTGTTTGTATCTGTTCCTTGTTGGGATAAAGGGCCTTTCCTCTGGAATCAAAAATATGGGCGGCGACTTTGCAAATGATATTCTAACCACCACCAGCAATCCTTTATTGGCACTTTTTATTGGAATCTTAGCTACAACATTATTTCAAAGCTCATCTACTACAACATCCATTATCGTAGGGATGGTCAGCGGTGGAGCGGTCACTCTCTCTGGAGCGATTCCAATGATCATGGGAGCAAACATTGGTACAACAGTCACAAACACGATTGTTTCCATTGGTCATATTAATAGAGGAAATGAATTTAAACGCGCTTTTTCTGCATCAACGGTTCATGATTTTTTTAATATTTTAGCGGTGCTGATTTTATTTCCCCTTGAAGTAGCATTTGGGTTTATTGAAAAATCAGCCACAGGTCTAGGGACTCTCCTATTTGGAACTGTCAGTACCGATGAGGTATTTAAAAGTCCAATTAAAATAGCAATTAAGTGGGGATCAAAGCACATTGAAAGTTTAAGCTTTGATAGCAATAGTCTCTATATATTTATTAGTGTTGTATTAACATTTTTAATGCTATTTAGTATTGTTAAATTGCTGAGAATTTTGGTGCTAGATACCATCAAACAGTATTTTGACCAGTATATATTTAAGACAGCACTGCGTGCTATATTTTTTGGAATGATATTAACAATTATGGTCCAAAGTTCTTCAATTACAACATCTACGATCGTACCTCTTGCGGGAGCTGGTGTTGTTACTTTGAGACAAATATATCCGTTCACATTAGGTGCAAATATTGGTACAACTGTGACAGCACTTTTGGCGTCACTAACTCTGAATGTTACTGCTATGGTGGCAGCATTTGCTCATTTATTCTTTAATATTTTTGGTATTATTGTCATTTTTCTTAATCCAATACTAAAAGATATCCCTATAAAATTAGCAGAGCGGATTTCAGATATGTCCATTAAAAATAAGTTTATACCTGTTATTTATCTATTGATTTTCTTTTTTTCACTACCATTTTTAATCATCTTAATTGGGAGATTGTAATGTTTAAACAAATTTTTGAGATATTTAAATCCGATAGTTTATTTGAGCAAGCACTAAGTGAGTGTCATGAGATGCTGGATATTGATCTTACTATGTTCAGCGCATCTATAAATTCGCTCAGGAAGTCTGATTCTTCAAAAATTGATATTGATATATTTGCGATGGATAAAAAAATAAATGAATTTGAGCGCGATGTACGCAGAAAAGTTATGACTCACCTGGCTGTAGGTGGTAAGGAGGATATAGGTTCAGGGTTGGTGCTAGTTAGTGTGGTGATTGATATTGAGCGAATAGGTGATTATACCAAAAATATTTATGATTTGGCAGTAAATCATCCCAAAAAATTGAAGGGGGGTAGCGCGGAAAAGAGACTGGCTGAAATAGAAGAGATATCTTTTAAACTATTTGAAGATACAATTGAAGCCTTCAAAAATCAGGATATAGAAAAGGCGCGGGGGCTAATGGGATTTTATAAAGAGAAAATATCTTCTCAGAGTGATGCCATTACTCACGATGTAATTTTAGGAAATATAGATGATCTTGATATAGGTAGCGCTTCCGCAGTGGCTTTATATGCACGCTATTTAAAACGAATTGCAGCTCACTCGAGGAACCTGATCTCAAGCGTTGTTAATCCATTTGAAAAAATTGGTTATCCTGAGTAAATGTACAAATTTATCTGGTTATATTTGTCCTCATTTGGGATCATGTTTGCGGTCTGTTCATGGTGTCAGGAATCTGGATTTTTAGATAGAGAGATAGGCTCGTTGAAAGGCTTTATTGCACTATTATCTGGAACGATTCTCTACATAGCTGTGGGTAGAAGGTTATAAAATTATTTATTGGTTGAGTCCAATCCATTGAAAAAAATATTAATTATTATTTTTTATTGGAACTCTTTGTTCCATTTTGAGTATAAAGCTAATTTCGCACCCATAATTTTAATATTTACGGAGGAATATAAATGATAAATGTGAAAAATTTATCTAAGAATTATGGCCCTGTAAAGGCTGTCAAATCCATCGATTTTGAAATAAATGATGGTGAGATTGTCGGTTTTCTGGGGCCTAATGGTGCAGGTAAATCTACAACACTGAAAATGTTGACAGGATATCTGGCACCTACATCTGGTAGTGTAACAATCAATAACATGGATATTCTGGAAGAGGAGCTTGAAATACAGAAAAGTATCGGCTATCTACCAGAGCTAAACCCAATCTATCCAGAGATGATAGTATATGACTATTTACAGTTTATTGGATCCATTAGAAATATAAAAGGGAAACAGTTTAGTCAAGCTTTAGGAAGAGTCATTGAACAGTGTGGACTGAAGGGTGTCCTTCACAGGCATATTGGAAACTGTTCGAAAGGTTATAAACAGAGAATTGGTTTAGCTGCTTCTATGATACACGATCCAAAAATTCTGATCCTTGATGAACCTGTCACCGGATTGGACCCCAATCAAATTGTTGAGATTCGTGAGCTTATCAAGGGATTGGGAAGAGAAAAGTTGGTACTGATATCAAGCCACATTCTTCAAGAAATACAGGCAACAGTCGATAGGATTATCATTATTAATAATGGAAAAATTGTTGCAGATGGAACCAGCGAAGATTTGATCTCAAACTCACAGGGAAGTACAACTCTATCTATGGAGCTTGTCAACGCTACAAAAGAATCACTGGAAGAAATGAAGGCTGTAGTTCCCAGCGTGAATTTAAAGAGTTTTTCAAAAGGTAAAGATAGCTCTATCGCAAAGCTTGAATATCCATTAGAAAATGACCCACGAAAAGATATTTTCACCTACGGTGTGGAAAAGGGTTGGATCATTTTAGAAATGGCAACTACCAAATCTAATCTGGAAGATATATTCCGTAAATTGACAGTGTCGGAGGTTGCAGATGCCTAATGTAAGATCCATATATATAAAGGAGCTTCGCTCATACTTCAACAGTCCCATGGCGTATATATTCCTGGTAGTATTTGCTGTTGTGAATGGTTACTTTTTTACCAATACTTTCTTTCTGATAAATCAATCAGATATGAGAGCGCTGTTTAACATAACTCCATTAGTGTATCTGTTTTTTATCCCAGCAGTTTCAATGAGTCTTGTTGCAAGGGAGAAAAATTTAGGAACTATTGAGTTGATCAACACACTTCCAATCAAAACACATGAGTTTGTGTTAGGTAAATATTTGGCATCAGTAACCTTAATTGTAGCTGGATTAGGTATTACACTTGTCCATTTGTTTACACTTATGAAGGTAGGCACAAATATAGATTATGGAGCTGCAATTTGCGGGTACTTTGGATTGGCTTTAGTTGGCGCTGTTTATGCGTCTGCAGGGACATTTGCCAGTAGCGTTACCGATAACCAAGTTGTAGCGTTTATAATTGCTGTTTTCATAGTTATTGTATTTTGGCTTTTGGATAAAATGCTCATTTTTGTTCCGGTTGGATTAGCTGGCTTTGTACAGTTTATGAGTGTGGACTATCATTTCACCAATTTATCCAGAGGAGTTATTGATAGTCGGAACTTGATTTACTTTGCTTCAGTTATTGGATTTTTTCTATTTCTAACAACCAAAAACATGGAGGTTAAAAAATGGAAATAAGACAGAAATTTGAGTGGAAAAAATCCTTTTCTGTTCCGGTCATGGTCATCGCTGCTTGCCTGGTTTTATTAAATCTTACTTCACGTAACTGGTTCAGCCGCCTTGACCTTACAGATAATAAAATGTACACTCTCAGCTCTTCTAGTCGTTCAGTTGTAAAGAAAATTGATGATTTGATGACTATGAAAGTGTTTTTTTCCAACAACTTACCGGGTGAATATGGAAATAACCGTCGCTACCTACAAGATATCTTAGAAGAGTATGCTGCATTTAGTAAGGGAAATATCCGGTTTGAATTCAACACCCCTGATGAAAACGAAGATGTGGAACAGGAAGCACAGAGAATGGGGATTCAACCTGTACAGCTTCAAGTGATAGAGAATGACAAAATGGAAGTGAAACGAGTTCATATGGGGCTTGCTATTTTGTATCAGGATGAAAAGGAAGTAATCCCGGTCATTCAGTCCACCACAGGTTTGGAGTATGAGATCACTACCAAAATAAAGCGGTTAGTTGAAACTGAAAAACCAGTGGTCGCCGTTGCAAAGGCAGAAACACAGGAAGGAATTGAAAACACCGCAATCATGGATAAACTACGTCAACGGTATAACGTACGGTCTGTTGATTTAAGTAGCGCAGTTTCAAAGGAAATTGAGTTAATTCTAATAAATGGTGTTGAAGATTCTCTATCAATAGAAGAAAAAGAAAATCTAGAAAATTATATTGACCGTGGCGGTAATATATTTTTGGCTCAGTCTCATGTTAAATCCGACCTCTCAACTCAGCAGGCAAGCGTGATCAGCTCTGATATATTTGAACTAGTCCGCACCTATGGTATCTCTATTGAAGAGAACCTCGTTTTAGATCGTACCTGTGGCAGGGTTAATGTTCAGCAGAATATGGGTTTTATCCGTATGGCAGTTCCAATGGAATATCCTTTGCTTCCTATTATTCGTAGCTTTAACAGAGATGAAGTTGTGGTAGGTGGTTTAGAACAGGTACAATTATTTTTTGCGAGTGAAGTCTCAAGTATAGATACTCTATTGGATGGTTTCGAAGTAAATGTTCAGCCTTTGATGTACACATCCAACAAATCAGGATTGATGACAGGATCTTTTAATTTGAACCCGGACCCAAAAAATAACCCCGCACTAAAAAGTTTGGATTTACCCAAAAAACTGGTTGCTGTCAGATCTGAAAGAACTAGCAAAGAAACCAGCTCTATGAGCCAATTGATTTTAGTAAGTGATTCCCGCTTTTTCATGGATGGAGCAGGAGGTTCATCTCCTGAAAACCATATTTTGGTAATGAATGCGGTAGACTATCTTTTGGGAGATAAAGAGCTTATATCACTTCGTTCTAGAGAAATAACCAGCAGACCTCTAAATCCTGAATTAGAAGATGGAACCAAGAGATTTTTAAAATGGATGAACATTTTATTGCCGTCTTTGTTGGTGGTGGGATTTGGATTTTTTAGAATTTCAAGATTGAAAAGCCGTTCAAAGATTTTGGAGGAATTCTATGACTAAACAAGCAAAACTTGCATTAGGTGCTCTGGCCGTACTAGCTGTTTTATATTTTATAAACAGCAGAGCCCAGAATCAATATGAAGCAAAAGACACAGACTTGTTTTCAAAAAATAGAGAACACATAACCAGAATTTATATTCAAAAAAATTCTGAAGAATTGGAATTGGTAAAAGAGGATACTCTTTGGAATATTTCTGGTCATGATACTCTATCAATGAAAAAGAATATTTTAAATAATTTCTTTGATGACCTTGAAGGAATAGAGAGGGAGGAATCTCCTATATCTACAAATCCAAAAAACTGGGGTAAATATTCAGTAGATGATTCTTCTGGCACACATTTATCTCTTTTTGGATTAAATGATAAAGAACTAGGAAGGTATGTATTGGGCCGCTCTAAAACTAATTGGAGTCAGAATGCAATTAGAATTGATGATAACCCTGAAGTCTATCTTACATCTAAAAACATTCTTCACCGTCTTCAAACTCGCCCCACATACTGGGGTGAAAAACCAAAACCACTAGAAGAGGAAGAGCCGGAGCTCCCAGATATAACTATTCCATCTCCTCCGGACACTACCGGTTCTTAACCTATTTAAAAACCCCACATTTGTGGGGTTTTTTATTTTTGTATGGTTATGGATAAACTTGAGAACAGATAAATATTGGAAACCAAAAAGGTATCGCAAAAATATATAATTTAATATAATAAATCTCCAATCGGGTTATGAGCCTGATGAATATTTTTCTTTTTTGCGCACTGATAGTCTCTTTACCTGATCTAACTCCATCTTTCGCAGACGAATCGATTCTGGCGTAACCTCTAATAACTCATCTTCTGCGATAAATTCAATAGATTGATCTAGAGAAAGTTGTCTTGGTGGACGTAGTGTAACAGTTGCATCTGATGTAGCGCTTCGCATATTTGTTAGTTTTTTTTCACGAGTTATATTTACTGTTAGATCTTCTGATCGATTTCGCTCCCCAATTATCATCCCATTGTAAACTTTTGTTCCTACATTTACAAAAAGCTCTCCGCGATCGGCCATCCCAATACACGCATAAGTAGTAACATTACCATTTCTATCTGCAACGATAGCCCCACTATTTCTTTGTGGAATTCTTCCGAACCAGGGCGCATATCCATCAAAAAGTTTGTTCATAATACCAGCACCTTTTGTATCAGTTAAAAACTGACTTCTGAAACCAATTAATCCTCTAGAGGGAATAATAAATTCCAACGACACTCGACCATGGCCAGGGTTTTCCATGTTCATCATTCTTCCTTTTCTCAAAGATAACTTGTCTGTAACTACCCCTACTTTATCTTCAGGAATATCTATAAACACTTTTTCCATGGGCTCCATCAATTTGCCATTCTCTTCATGTGTAATTACGCGCGGTTTAGAAACCATAAATTCATATCCTTCTCTGCGCATTGTCTCAATCAGGATAGCCATCTGTAGTTCTCCTCTCCCACGTACTTCAAATACATCTGTTCTATCCGTATTTAATACCTGAAGTGATACATTCAATAATATTTCTTTCTGTAAGCGTTCATTTATGTGGCGGGTTGTTAGATATTTACCTTCTTTTCCAGCAAAGGGACTATTATTAACATAGAAAAACATTGAAACGGTAGGCTCATCAATTACTATGCGCGGTAATGGCTCTGGATTGTCATTTGCAGAAATTGTATCACCAATTGTTACATTTTCTAGACCTGAAACGGCAATGATATCACCTGCTACTATTGAGGATACTTGAACTCTTTTTAATCCTTGAAATGTATAAAGTGCTGAAAATTTATGGTTGTTTGTTATATTATTTATTTTACAATGAGAATAATTTGTATTCATTTCTAATTTACCGTGATTCAACCTTCCTATCGCTATTTGTCCAACATAGGAATCAAAATCTAGATTTGTTACAAGGAACTGGGTAGTTTTATTGTCATCTGCTATTGGCCCTTCAATCCTTGTTAATATGGTTTCAAATAAGGGTGTTAGATCAGCTGATTGTTCTCCTAAATTATATTTTGCTATTCCTTCTTTGGCATTTGTATAGATAATTGGAAAATCTATTTGGATATCACTTGCATCTAAATCAATAAATAAATCATACACTTCATTTAATACTTCATTTACACGAGAATCCTGCCTATCAATTTTATTTATCACTAAAATAATAGGAAGGTTTTTACTAAGTGCTTTTTTTAATACAAACCGAGTTTGAGGTAGTGGTCCTTCGCTAGAATCAACAAGTAGTAAAGCTCCGTCTACGAGATTTAGACTTCTCTCCACTTCTCCACCAAAATCAGCGTGACCAGGAGTATCAAGAATATTTATTTTTATATCCCTGTACTGTATAGCGGTATTTTTTGCGGCGATGGTAATACCTCTCTCTTTCTCAAGATCCATTGAATCCATGATACGGTCCTCTATTTCTTGATGAGCAAGAAAAGTACCACTTTGTTTTAACATACCATTAACTAGAGTAGTTTTGCCGTGATCAACGTGAGCAATGATTGCGATATTTCTAAAGTTATTTTTTCTCATATATATATCTTTAATTAGTAGGATAAAGATAAAATATTATTAAGTCGTCTGTAAATAAAAACCCGCCAAAAAGACGGGTTTCTAATGTAGCGGGGACAGGATTTGAACCTGTGACCTCCGGGTTATGAGCCCGACGAGCTACCAGACTGCTCTACCCCGCGATCGATTTATATCGTATAAAAAACGCCGGCAAAATTAGGTAATCCATATTTGAAAAGCAATACTACTTAATAACTATTTTTGTATGTACTGCGAGATGGTCCGAATATCCCCCTAGAAGTTGGTTGCCTGCCCAGAATCGAAAGGGGTAGTGTGCATATTTCCCTTTTTGTTGCCTATACTTTGGAAAATCATGAATCTCTGCAGAAAATGACTTAATAGCCAAACCGACTGAGTCTAACAGGCCAGGGCTGACCAATATTTGATCATAAATCAGATCTTTTCCACGGTAAACATAGGTACCTGTTTTTTCTTTTCCAAGATGTGAAGCCATTAGATTATACAAATTATACGATGGATAGTTAGCAGATTTTATATCCAAAGTCGAATTTAAAACACCCAACACATTTACGTCTGTTGGATCTTCATTTATATCTCCCATAACAATAATTTCAGCATTCGGATTTTGAGTCAATATTTCTTCTATTTTTTTTCTAAGGATTGCAGCAGTTTTTGCTCGTTTGGGAATTGCTTTAGATTTTCCTCCATAATTTGATGGCCAGTGGTTAACAAAAATGTGAAGATAATTATCTGATATAGTTCCCTTAATATATAAAATATCCCGAGTTTTACTACTTGCATTCAAAACAACAGAAATAGGATAGGATTCTGTTATTTTTATTTTTTTAGGGTTATAAAACAATACATTATCGATCCCCCTTGTGTCAGGGGAGTCATAGTGAATGATCTGATAATTATGTTCTGGAAGTGCTTTATTGAGTAGTTCACAGACTGATCTATTTTCAACTTCACATAATCCAAAAATATCTGCATCAATTTCATCCATCACTTCTTTGAGATGGGCAATCTTTAAATTTAATATTTTATGAGTATTTGATTTTTTGCCTCCAAGAGCAAATTCATCGTCATTTTTATGTGGGTCATTCTCTATATCAAATAAGTTTTCTACATTCCAAAATGCTATATTTATTTCTTCAGATATATTATTGGTACATGAAATAAAACTGACAAAGAGCACTATTAAATAGATAATTGAAAAATTATTTTTCATTTCTAAAAATTATTTGAAACTTTTCATTTATTAGATAGTTGAGTTAAAGTAAAAGGGGGTGATCTACTGTGCTTACCAAATTACATTACCCTCCTAAGACCTCCTACGGTTCGTTGTTTCACCCCTTTTTATTTTAATTCATCCTTCAAAAATCACTCTTTTTCTTAATTCTCAATTTTCATTTTCGTCTAAAAGAAAAACGCAGGGGAATTCCTTCAAAAGGATATGTCTCTCTGAACCTATTTTCAAGATAACGTTTATACTCTACCGGAATTTGTCGTGGATAGTTACAATAGAAAACAAATGTAGGGGGGAGGGTGTTTATCTGGGTCACATATTTTATCCGAATTTGTCGCCCCGATTTAGTAACAGGCTGAGAGCGGGCATTAATTTTTTCCATCCATTTATTTAATTCTTTAGTCTTTACTTTCAATTTTCCTTTGCCATATGTATTCCAAGCCAAATCCAAAACTTTTGATACTCTTTGCTTTGTCAAAGCAGATATAAACAGCATTGGAAAGTGCCTTAAATAGGGGAAAGCGGAAATCATCTCTTTCTTAAAATTATCAAGAGTGTGAGAGTCCTTATCAACTAAATCCCATTTGTTGACAAGGATAACCAGTCCCTTACCATTTTGAATGACATAGTCAGCGATTGCCTTATCCTGCCTTCCAAGCGACTTCTCAGCATCAATTAACACCAAAACTACGTCAGAACGGCTTATGGCATGATGGGTTCGGATATTACTGTAATACTCCAAATTATCATTTAATTTAGACTTTTTACGCAGCCCCGCTGTATCTACAAGAATAATTTTTTTTCCGTACCATCGTAATGTTGTATCTATAGAATCTCTTGTTGTGCCAGCAATAGGTGTTACAATGGTCTGTTCTTTTTGCAAAAGAGCATTTGTCAGTGAAGATTTTCCTACATTTGGCATACCTACAATAGCGAGCCTCAGTGATTCATTGTCTACATTTATTTTTGGTTCAGACATTCCCACCTGTTCAACAACAGCATCCAGCAAATCTCCTACTAGTCTTCCTGTCAAAGCTGAGATAGGTAGGACCTTATCCATACCCAACTCATAATACAAAAAGATTTGTTCATCCTGTTTAAGAGAATCACATTTATTTACAACCAAAATAACTGGCTTATTTGTTTCACGAATAAATTGAGCCAGCGCAATTTCAGAAGAGGAGGGTTGCTCTCGACCGTTTACAACAAAAAGGATTAGGTCCGCTTCATTCATAGCAAGCTTTGCCTGTTTTCTGATGGAGGGATTAAATAAATCAATATTTTCTGGTATATATCCTCCCGTATCAATAAATGTTAATTCTCTACCGGTCCACTCAACGTTTCCATAATTTCTGTCCCTTGTAATTCCTTCCTCAGAGCCAACAATAGCAATCCTTTTTTTCATTAGCCGATTAAAAAGAGTACTTTTTCCAACATTAGGTTTTCCGACAATGGCTACTATGGGATTGTGATTCATTTAATTTATTCCTGTTAGATGAAATTTAAACCAAATCTTACCTCTAAAAGGATACAAAAATAATCTGGGGATTCCTAATTTTCTACCTAAATTTCACCAATGGAACAACAAAGAATAAGACTAACCACGCTCAGTCACGGCTCTGGTTGAGCTTGCAAAATAGGGTCTGAAGACCTCGCCCAGGTTCTGGGTCAGTTAAACTTGCAAACCGACGATCGTGTTCTCATAGGCTTTGATGGAGCTGATGATGCTGCTGTGGTGCGTCTGGATGGTGATAGGTACATAATTCAAACGGTAGATTTTTTCACACCAATCGTGGATGACCCATACTTATTTGGACAAATTGCTGCTTCAAATTCGCTTTCTGATGTGTATGCAATGGGTGGGGAGCCTCTTTTTGCTTTAAATATTGTGGGATTTCCCATAAAGACGCTTCCTAAAGCTATGTTGACAGAGATTCTTCAAGGAGGAGCAGATAAAGCGAAAGAAGCAGGCATTTCTATTGTTGGTGGACATTCCATTGATGATAGAGAACCAAAATATGGTCTTGTGGTTACGGGAGAGGTAGATAAAGATCATTTAATTCGAAATGATGGAGCAAAACCTGGGGATGTTTTGATTTTGACTAAGCCACTAGGTACTGGAATTATCGCTACTGCTATTAAAAAAGAAAAAGCAGAGCAGAACATCATAGATACAGCAATTCAAAATATGGTTACTCTCAATAAAACTGCGGCAGCATTTATGAAAAAGTTAGATGTTCATGCGGCTACAGATATTACTGGTTATGGTCTTTTAGGGCACTTAGCAGAGATGTGCAATGGAAGTGGTTTGTCTGCGGAGCTGAAATTAATGAGCATTCCAATTATTAAAGGTGTTAAAGAATTGTCTGAGCAAGGGTTGATTCCCGGTGGAACTAAACGCAATTTGCAATCATGTAAAAAGCATACGGATTTTTCAGAATCTATCTCTGAAATTGAAAAATATATTCTTGCAGATGCACAGACCTCAGGAGGATTGCTTATATCTCTACCGGAGAAAGATGCTATTTCATTTGTTGATTTATTGAAAGAAAGGGAAGGAATCGACTCAGCCATTATTGGTAAAATGATTAGCAGAGGGGAAAAAGCAATTGCAGTTAGATCTTGATAAGACCAAAACAAAAAATAAACTAAATTCAGGGCTACTATTTTTATAAATATTATTTATTTCAAATAAGTTTACTATGTCTGGGTTATCAAAAATTTTAGAACAAAAAATTCCCAAGTGGAGAGAAGAAGCCTTGAGCTTGATCCATGAAAAAGGTGATGCTGTTATCAGCGAAGCCACGGTTTCGCACGCATATGCCGGGATGCGAGGAATTAAAGGACTAATATGTGACACATCATCAGTTTCGCCAGAAAAAGGATTAATCATTCGGGGGAAACCTCTGCTAGACATTAAACATATTTTACCGGAGGAGGTATTTTTTCTTCTAATATCTGGCGAAATGCCTTCTAAGGAAGACTTAGAAGATTTACAAAATCAAATATCACAAAACAATACTGTCCCAGAGTATGTATGGGATGTTTTAAGAGCCATGCCGCCAGATTCCCATCCTATGACCATGCTTGATATTTCAATATTAGCACTGCAGGGTGAATCTAATTTTAAAACAAAATATTCTGAGGGAATTCGTAAACAAGATCAATGGAAATCTTATTTGGAAGATGGCATCTCTCTGATTGCAAAAATTCCTACTTTAGCTGCTGGAATTTATCGTATGAGGTATGGTAAGGGAGATCCTATCATGCCAGATGCTTCATTGGATTTGGGAGCTAACTATGGTTATATGCTTGGCTTATCAGATAGTGATGAACGAATAAAGGAACTAATGCGTCTTTATCTCACGCTACATTGTGATCATGAAGGAGGTAATGCAAGCACCTTTACATCTCTCGTAGTTTCCTCCACTTTGTCAGATGTTTATTACTCTGTTTCTGCTGGATTAAATGCGCTTGCTGGTCCGCTCCACGGAAGAGCCAATCAGGAATGTTTAAGATTTGTATTGGAAATTAGGAGTCACTTTGATTCTGATCCAACGAAGGAGGAGCTAAGCGAATTTTGTAAAAATTGGCTAAAGCAAGGTAAAGTTATTCCTGGATATGGCCACGCAGTTTTAAGATGTCCAGATCCTCGTTTTATAGGATTAATGGAGTTCGGAAAAGAATATATTCAGGATGATTCAATTTTTCATATTGTCAAGGTGTTGTTTGAAGTTGTGCCTGATGTCCTGATAGCACAGGGGAAAGCAAAAAATCCTTGGCCCAATGTAGATGCAGTTTCTGGTTCCCTGCTTTACCACTTTGGGCTGACTGAATTTAACTATTATACCGTTCCATTTAGTGTGTCTCGTGCTCTAGGATTAGTGGCTCAAACTGTCTTAAACAGAGCACTAGTTTTGCCGCTTATTCGTCCGAAATCTATTACAGCTGAATGGATACGAAATAGTGTAGATCCGGAAACACATTAGTAATTGATATTTAAGGAAATAACTTATATGAAAAGAAACAAAATTGCTCTTATAGGAGGAGGACAGATTGGAGGGAACATTGCACTACTGGCAGCGCAAAAAGAGTTGGGAGATATCATTATTTTTGATATTCCTAATGCAGAAGGGATGGTAAAAGGAAAAGCGCTGGATATCATGCAACTACGTCCCCATGATGGCTATGATGCTCATATATCAGGAACATCTAATTGGGAGGATGTAAAGGACGCATCTGTTTTTATTATCACAGCTGGAATTCCCCGAAAACCAGGGATGAATCGAGAAGATTTACTAGAAATAAATCTTGGAATTATGAAAGATGTAGCAGAAAATATAAAAGAACAGGCACCAAATTCATTTGTCGTTGTTATATCAAATCCTTTAGATGCAATGGTATATGCATTTTATAAAGTATCAGGATTTCCAAAAAATCAGGTAGTTGGTATGGCAGGCGCTTTAGACAGTGCACGATTTCGCACTTTTATTGCGATGGAAACGGGTTGTTCAGTTCAGGATGTGAGCTGTATGGTTTTAGGTGGACATGGAGATACAATGGTGCCAATAACTAGGCTAGCAACGGTGGGAGGTGTCCCTCTCACAAATTTAGTTTCTGAAAAAAGATTAGAAGAAATTGAGAATCGCACCCGTTTTGCTGGAGGAGAAATCGTCAAGCTGTTTGGAACGGGTTCTGCCTATTATGCCCCTGCTCAATCTGCTATTGAGATGGCAGAATCTTATTTACGAGATAAAAAAAGAGTGATTCCCTGTGCATCATTATGTGAAGGTGAGTTTGGGATAGAGGGATATTTTATTGGTGTCCCATCAGTGATTGGCTCTGGCGGAGTGGAACGAATTTTAGAGTTTGATATATTGAACGAGGAAAAACAAGCGCTGAGCAATACATTAGATGCTGTTAAAAAAACTGTAAAGGAAACAGGTCTTTAGATAGAATCAATTGGTTAATCAAAACCAATTTAATTAAGTCTATTATATAAGAAAAAATTATGACATTACATATTTTGTTATATAGCTTAATAAGACTAAATTAGTCTTATATATGTTAAAGCTAACAAGAAAAGTTGAATATGCATTGATTGCCTTGAGGTATATGGACCGCAATAAAGATAGAAGATGTGCCAGTGCTAAGGAAATTTCTGATTTGTATCACATTCCTCTGTCTTTGTTATCAAAGATCCTTCAAACCCTCAGCAAAGTTGAAATAATCCAAGCTGTTCAGGGTGCACATGGAGGATACATCCTGAATATTAATCCAGAGGATTTTTCTATGACTGAACTGATTAATATTCTTGAAGGTCCCTTAGGAATTATGGATTGTTCAATAGACTCTGAATGCAGCCAGTTGGATACATGCAACATCAAAAGTCCTATTACTAAAGTAAATAATGCAATTATTAATGTCTTAAATAATATCACTCTCGCGGATATCTCTGAGCAACAATCCACAGGATTAAAAATATAAATCTATGAGTCAATCACTAGATATTTTAGAAAAAAGAATCGAGCAGGATTATCAATACGGTTTTGTCACAGACATTGAACAGGAAACGTTATCTCCCGGTTTGGATGAAGATGTGATACGATTTATTTCGGAGAAGAAAAATGAACCGGAGTGGCTTCTTAAATGGAGGATTAAATCATTTAATGGTTGGAAGAAAATGACAGAACCAAGTTGGGCAAATTTACAATATCCTTTAATTAATTTTCAGGATATTAGTTATTTTGCAGCACCCAAAAAGAAAAAGGAACTCAAAAGTTTAGATGAGGTAGATCCGCAACTCTTGGAAACTTACAATAAACTTGGGATACCATTGGAAGAGCAAAAAATGCTAGCAGGTGTCGCTGTGGATGCAGTATTTGATAGTGTTTCAGTTACAACAACCTTTAAAAAGGAGCTGGCTTCACATGGAATTATATTTTGTTCTTTCTCAGAGGCAGTCCAATCACATCCTGAACTGATCAAAAAATATTTAGGGAGCGTTGTGCCCGCCACAGATAATTTTTATGCAGCTCTCAATTCTGCAGTTTTTAGTGATGGTTCCTTTGTTTATATCCCAAAAGGAGTGCGCTGTCCAATGGAGCTTTCCACTTATTTTAGAATTAATGCTGCTAACACAGGACAATTTGAACGCACTTTAATTATAGCAGACGAGGGAAGTCAGGTCAGTTATTTAGAAGGGTGCACTGCTCCAATGAGAGATGAAAACCAGCTTCACGCAGCTGTGGTAGAGCTTATTGCTCATAGAGATGCAGAGATAAAATATTCAACTGTTCAAAACTGGTATCCTGGAGATGAAAAAGGAAGAGGGGGAATATTTAATTTTGTAACAAAAAGAGGAATTTGTTTGGAGGAAAATTCTAAAATTTCATGGACACAGGTAGAGACCGGTTCAGCAGTTACATGGAAATACCCCAGTGTCATTTTGAAAGGAGACAACTCAAAAGGGGAGTTTTATTCTGTTGCAATGACAAATAATTTTCAGCAAGCTGATACAGGAACTAAGATGATTCATTTGGGGAAAAATACAACAAGCACCATTATTTCAAAGGGAATCTCAGCTGGAAAAAGCCAGAACACATATCGAGGTGAGGTTAAAATTATGAAAAATGCGGATAATGCCAGAAATTATTCCCAGTGTGATTCAATACTGATAGGGAAAGAGTGTGGTGCTCACACTTTCCCTTACATTGATGTTCGAAACGCCACTGCACAAATGGAACACGAAGCTACTACATCCAACATTGGCGAAGATCAGATATTTTATTGTAATCAAAGAGGTATATCAGAAGAAAATGCAGTATCACTGATCGTAAATGGGTTTTGCAAGGATGTGTTTGCAAAACTGCCTATGGAGTTTGCAGTGGAAGCAAATAAGCTCATGGAAGTCAGTCTTGAGGGAAGTGTTGGATGATTAAATTAACTTTATATTAATGATCTAATTAAAATTATACCTTGTAAGAAATAATATTTTATTGCACAATATATAATATTCATAATTCAATAACAAAATACCACTATGTTAAAAATAAAAAATTTAAAATCCTCCATAGGTGAAAAGGAAATATTGAAAGGAATTAATCTGAATGTAAAACCGGGAGAAATACATGCAGTCATGGGACGGAATGGATCAGGTAAAAGTACTTTAGCTAACATGATTGCAGGAAAAGAAACAGCACGAATTACAGCTGGTTCAATTGTATATAAAGGAGAGGATTTAAATGAAAAAACTCCGGAAGAAAGAGCAATGGATGGAATATTTTTATCTTTTCAATATCCTGTGGCAATTCCAGGAGTAAATATCACTTATTTTTTAAAAGAAGCTCTAAATGCCAAAAGAAGATATTTTGGAAAAAATGAACTTGACGCAGCTACCTTTTTAAAGCGTATCAAAGAAAAACTAGAGTTAGTAGATCTAGATGTATCATTTATTAAAAGATCATTAAATGAAGGGTTCTCAGGTGGTGAGAAAAAACGAAATGAAATTTTACAGATGCTTATGTTAGAACCCGATTTGGCTATTCTAGATGAAACTGATTCCGGGTTAGACATTGACGCACTCAAAACAATTGCCCAGGGAATACAAAAATATAAATCTCCACAAAGATCATTTATTATTATAACTCATTATCCTAGACTGCTAAATTATGTAAAACCAGATATGGTTCATATTTTAATTGAAGGGAAAATCGTGAAATCTGGAGGACCTGAACTGGCAATCATGTTAGAAGAAAAAGGGTACACTTGGATTGAAAAAAAATGAGTTTAGATTTTTTAAAAGAAGAATTTTTTCGTTTATTGGAGCGAAGGAATTTTGAGCCGGATACGTTAACTCAACTACGCAAACAATCGTTTAACCAGTTTTTAGAGAAAGGGTTTCCAACTCAAAAATGGGAGAACTGGAGATTCACAAATTTAAATAGACTCAAGAGTAAAACTTTTCGTACAGCAGGTCCCGAAGATATCCCAGATGATATCCCAGATTTAGAAAAATACAAAATCTCCGGAATTAACACTATTGTGATTGTCAATGGATATTTCCAGAATAAGTTATCATCTTTTCCAGAAGGAATAATAATAGAGCCATTATTAGATTATATTAATTCTAATCCAGAAAAAATAGATAATGAAAGCCCCAATCCATTTTATAATTTGAATATATCTTTTATGGATAGTGGGATTGCGATTACAATTAAAAAAAACACAGTAATTAATAAACCTCTTAGATTTATCTATTTATTTACCTCCCTTCAGGATAATGTAATGTTCTCACCTCAAATTCATATTATCTGTGAAGAAAACAGTTCTGCCCAGATCCTTGAACAAATTACAGGAAATATAAAAGGCACATCATTTTTTAATCTGGTTGGTACTCTCACGTTATCTCCCAACTCATCGTTAGACTATTCACGGATTATTCAAGATAATGGGGTATCCAATCAATTTGCTGATTTTAATGTATTACAGGAGAAGGACAGCCGGTTCAGTTTTTTTCAGTATTCGGAAGCTTCAAAGATATCCCGTTTGGATTTAAATTGTGATTTAAGGGGTGAGGGCTCTGAGTGTGATTTGATGGGGTTATCATTATCTGATAGATCAAACCATTCAGATAATCATATTTGGATAAATCACCATGCATCTCACTGCAGAAGTAATCAATTCTTTAAATCTATTTTAAAAAATGAATCTAGCGGTGTTTTTAATGGCAGAACTATTGTTCATAAAGAAACTCAAAAATCGGATGCAAAACAATCCAATAAAAATTTATTGCTGTCTAAAAAAGCTGTGATGAATTCAAATCCTCAATTGGAAATAAGGACAGAGGATGTGAAATGTACTCATTCTTCCACGACAGGCGAGTTAGATGATGATGCTCTTTTTTATATGCGATCTAGAGGTTTAGATTTGCCACGTTCGCAAGCGCTTATGGTTAGAGGATTTGCATTGGAAGAACTGAAATATGTGAGAAATAAAAATATTTATGATTATTTATTGGCATCACTTGAGTCTTGGCTTAAATGAATACAATTACAAATAAACTCAATGAATTAAAAGAATTGTTTAACATATTTGATAATCCAAAAGATAAATATATTCAACTTTTGGATATGGGGAAGGACGTTCAGGGATTAATGCCTGATGAAAGAACAGATGAAAACAAAATTTACGGCTGTACATCACAGGCGTGGGTAGTGACAGATCAAATGCAGGATCAATCCTATCGTTTGCGTATTGATTCGGATGCTCTAATAGTAAAAGGTCTTTTATCTGTGGTTCAAAATATATGTGAAGATGAGACCTCTGAAAGTATCTGCTCTATTGATGGAAACATTTTATTAAAAAAAATTGGATTAGATAGTTCAATTTCGAGTCAGAGAACCAATGGAATAAGCTCTGCTCTTGAAAAGATTAAAAAGGATATCATATGCATGGAAACGAAGAAATTAGATTAAGTCGAGACGTTGAAGCAAATCTGGTTCCTTCCGGTGATAAAATCATCTTAAAAAAGGGAGAGCTAGTGCAAATAACCCAGGCCTTGGGAGGAAGTTTTACCGTGATTGTTCAAGGAAATATGGCACAGATAGACTCTTCAAATGCGGATGCACTAGGTAAGGAAAATGAATCATCTCCTGTGGATTCTGTCCATAGCGACCAGCCGTTTCATGAACAGTTGATATGGGATCAGCTAAAAACCTGTTATGACCCTGAAATTCCTGTGAATATAGTAGATCTTGGATTGATATATGATTGTAAGGTTTGGGAGCTGGAAAATGAAAATTACCGAGTGAATATAAAAATGACACTAACTGCACCTGGATGTGGGATGGGACCGGTCATCGCTGACGATGTTAAACGAAAAGTTGAAGCTATTTCACACGTTGACCTTGCTGAGATAGATTTGGTATGGGAACCCCAATGGAATATGGATATGGTATCTGAATCTGCCCGGTTACAGTTGGGGATGCTTTAGATATGAGTAACCTGAATCAAATAAAATCGACGTTTCCTATTTTCCAAACAATTGCCAATAAAAACTTGGTTTATTTAGATAATGCATCAACTACACAGAAACCTCAAGTGGTATTAGATGCAATTCAAGATTACTATCAAAATTGCAATGCCAATGTTCACAGGGGTCTCTATTCATTAGGACAAAAATCGACTGAAGCCTATGAGGGCGTGAGACAGAAAATAGCAAATTTTATTTCAGCTGAGGACTCCTCTTCAATTATCTTCACAAAAGGAACAACTGAGGCTATCAATCTAGTGGCCTCAGCTTGGGGTGACTCAAATATAAATGAAGGAGATGAAATTCTAATTTCTGAGATGGAACATCATTCAAATATTATCCCTTGGCAATTACTTGCAAAAAGAAAAAAAGCTGTATTAAAACACATTCCTTTAAATGTAAACCGAGAATTAAATCTTGAATTACTTGATTCACTTTTAACAGATCGAACCAAGATATTGGCATTAGTTCATCAATCTAATGTTATCGGAATAGTGAATAATATTAAAAAAATAGCAGATAAAATAAAAAATACCAATTTGGTATTTTTGGTTGATGGAGCTCAATCAGTTACCCATCTCCCCATAAATGTACAGGAGTTGGGATGTGATTTTTTTGTATTTTCTAGTCACAAAATGTACGGTCCAACAGGGGCGGGAGTTCTATATGCAAAAACAAACGTCCTCAATACAATGGAGCCATATCAGGGGGGAGGTGAGATGATAGACAATGTGACACTTAGTCATTCAACATGGAATGATGTCCCTTGGAAGTTTGAAGCGGGCACCCCAAACATTGCCCAGGTAGTAGGTTTAGGTTCTGCAGTAGATTTTATATATGACATAGGATTAGATGTGATTGAAAAGAATTTAAACCAGCTAACTAAACTCGCTCTCGAGGGAATGAAAACTATACCAGGAATTAATTTGTTTCATTCAGGAGATGCTTCGGAGACTGTGATCAGTTTTACAACAGATGGAGTTCACCCTCAGGATCTAGCGATGTTTATGAATGAAGATGAAATTGCTTTCAGAGTAGGACACCACTGTGCACAACCACTGATGAAACATTTTGGAGTTACATCGACAGCAAGAATTAGCTTTGCTGTTTACAACACGACTAAGGATGTTGAAAAGTTTATAAAGTCACTAAAAAATAACTTGGATATTTTAAGAGAAAATTCCAGAGACAAAACGGACCCTAACTTGAAACAAGTTCCGGAGGTAGAAATTTGAGTAATCGAATTTCTTGGGAAAGATATTTTATGAATATCGCAAATGAAGTAGCAACACGTTCTACCTGTAACCGCAAACACGTTGGCGCAGTAATTGTACGGGAAAAAACAATCTTATCTACTGGTTACAATGGGAGCGTAAGAAATATGTCTCACTGTGATGAGATAGGACATGAAATGGAAAATGACCATTGCGTAAGAACTATTCATGCTGAGGCCAATGCTGTTGTTCAAGCAGCGCGAAATGGAGTCAGGATTGATGACGCCGAAATCTATGTTACAGCTTCACCCTGTTACAACTGTTTTAAGATCATAGTAAATGCCGGGATAAAAACCATTTATTTTGGAGAATTTTATCGTGATAAACGCATTGCTGATTTGGCAAGAGATGCAAATATTAAGTTGATTGATTTGTGTCATAATTAGTGATTTAATTGATTTTTCCTTTCATAAGGGATTTATGATTTGATCACAGAGAACCAAAATTTATGAACTTTAATCATGCCATTGTCCGTACACCCTGTAAGAATGTAGTCTACGGTCTTACAACTCAAAAAACAGTGTGTGCAGACTATACTAAATCTATTGAGCAGCACGAAAACTATATAAAATTACTTGAAGAATTAGGATTAAATATAGATATTCTTACCTCTGAAGAGAAATTCCCCGATTCAACTTTTATTGAAGATACTGCAGTTCTTACCCAATGTTTAGCAGTATTATGCAACCCAGGAGCAGACTCTAGAAAAGGAGAGATCAGCTCAGTAAGAAATTTTCTGAAAACTAAATTCAGTAAAATTGAAAACATTGAAGGTCCAGGCACATTAGATGGGGGTGATGTTTTAGAAATAAATGATCAGTTTTACATTGGACTTTCAAATAGGACAGATCAAAATGGTGCAGAGCAATTATTAACAATTTTATCTAAAATTGGAAAAACGGGTTCAATTATTCCCGTTAGAGAGGGATTACATTTAAAATCATCAGTATCTTACTTAGGAGAAAATTATTTGTTGATTAATTCTGAATCAATAAATATATCACATTTTTCTGATTATGAATGTATTACCACGGCTTTCAATGAAGGATATTCTGCCAACTCAATTTCTATAAATGGGACTGTCATTATGCCAAATGGTTTTTCGAAAACGAAAACGAAAGTTGAAAATGCCGGTTTTATGGTAAAAACGTTAAATGTATCAGAATTTAAGAAATTAGATGGAGGTTTGAGTTGTTTGTCATTAAGATATTAATGCTATCACCAAATACTCTTAACTAAGCTTACCAATAAAAAAAGGAAAAATCATGAAACTCTTTATTTCAATAATTTTATTTATTTTTACTCACTGTCTCCTCTCAGCACACTGTCAGGTCCCCTGCGGGATTTATGATGATGAATCCCGGGTTGTTCAAATGTTTGAAGACCTGAAAACTATCGAAAAAGCCATTGTAAAAATAAACGATCTCTCAAAACATCAGTCTACTTCCCAAGATATTAACCAATTAGTCCGTTGGGTAGAGACAAAGGAAGAGCATGCTCAAAACATACAAAACATTATTTCAACCTATTTTTTAGCTCAAAGAATTAAACCCAAAGAAAAAGGTGAAAAGGCCTATAAAAAATATGTATCTCTCGTATCTTCATGCCAAAAAATTATATTTCATACTATGAAATGTAAACAGAATACAGACCTATCACATACAAAAACTCTTCGGTTACAATTCAGTTCTCTGATTGAAAATTATTTTGATAAGAAAGCAAAAGCAAATCTAAAGGAATTATTTAGAAATTAGGTTTTAGTCCGTTGAAACTCATTTGAATTATTAATTTATAATTCAAAATGCTATAAAAGAATGAATAAGAAACTAAAATTTATTGTTACCATTGCATGGATTTTATTTTCAAGGAGTTATGATGCTTACTGCACCTTTAGACATACTCCTGACCTAGCTAAAGAAGCAAATCCGCTTGTTACTATTGTTGGCATAGATTCATGGTCTACACTTCTAATAATTCTTGGTATGCTGACGATTTATATAATCTATACCTACTATCTAAGTGTTTTTAAAACTTTTAGTCTTCTACCTTCAGAAAAAAACTATTCATTCAGTAATATAATTGCCTACATTTATTTAGGTACTAAAGCTAGCTGGACTTCTATTTTCTACAAATTTCCTAAGGACATTAATAGATTTAATCATTACATGGGTCATTTTATGTCCAGATGCCTTGTCTATGCAGGATTCGTTTCAACAGCTATGTGGATTTTAATTAATAATACAAATTTTTATAAGTCAATACATAGTCCTATACTTGTCTACGGTATACTAATAATAGGAACTATTTACATCTGTTATTTATGCAATAAATCATTTTACAAAAAGTATTTGTTAGAAACTCAGGGAGAAAAACAGGATTAAGATAACAGTGAATAAAGTCTATAAACAGTTGTGCTCTGCAGGATGCTATAACTGATAGCCGTGTCCGTTACACATCCTGAGATCAAAGGTATTTAGCCCATGCTATCTATATTATCACATCGCACATTTCTTTTGTTTTTTATTGGGAACACTGTTTCTCTTGTGGGATTCGGTTTTAACCTGATCGGGTTTAGCTGGATTATACTTGAAGAGACCGGATCAGAGATATTACTTGGTCAGATCATGGCTTTAGCAACTCTCCCTGGATTGTTGATTTCTATGTTTAGCGGTATAATAATCGATAAAATGAATCGTAAATGGCTACTGATTATTCTGGATTTTTTTCGAATGGTAGTCATGGGAATATTTGTTTTAATATTGAATCAAAATGGGTTTTCCATTACTAGTCTTTTTTGTGTTGTTTTTTTTATGGGAATTGGAAACTCTCTATTTTGGCCCACCGCAACCGCCTTTGTCCAGGAGTTAGTTAGTGAAAAGGATTATTTTAATGCTAACGCCCTCCTCTCAGCTAGCTATCAAGTAGGGTCAATTTTAGGAGCTGGACTAGGTGGAATGGTCGTTCACTCTTACGGAGTTGAATTTGCTCTTACGGTTAATGTCTTCACATATTTTATTTCTGCATTGTTTATTATGGGAGCACCATTTATTTATAAAAAAGAGCACAAAAATACAGAAAGAATTTTTCAAGCGATGTCCAGAGGACTGGTTTTTTTAAAATATGAAAAAGGGTTACTTGTATTTGGATTGACATCAATATTGGCTGATGTAGCGATCTGGGGTTCCCTATCTGTTTTAACCATTTCCATCTCGAAAAATATCTTTAATGCAGGTTCATGGGGCTATGGGGTATTGGATGGACTGTATGGAGTCGGAGCTCTTGCATCAACATATATTTCTGGGCTATTCATAAAGCGAATAGCAAAACAATATTATTTGCTTAGCTGTTTTTCTTTGGCAGGACTAATGTGTGTTTTAGCACCGCTCTCTCCCTATCTATGGCTAGCTGGTATTACATATCTTTTTATGGGGCTATCTAATAATTCAGCTAGAATAGCAGTCAGAACTGTGTTTATGGAAATTATTCCCAATGAAATAATGGGAAGAGTTCAAACTCTTTTTGGGATATACACCAGAGCCATGGTTATTTTTAGTTCTCTGTTTGCAGGATATTTAGTGGAAACTTATTCAGTTTTTTCCGGTATGATATTTTCTATGTCACATTTTCTTACCTCAACAGTTGGGATATTTATTATAATGGGATCTGTCGCATATAGAAAGGTACTCTTACCTCGTAAAATGGAAATTAAATAATTCGATTTTAATTTCTACTTGAAATAATTTCTTTATACAAATTTTTTTTCAAAATGGATGAACATGTGAGGAGCCCGGCAAACAGTGCACCTGTTAGCCCAACGGTGGTGATATCCTGCCCTGTAAGAAATAATCCTTTAAATGGAGTTTGAGGTCTCAGCCAGCGTTGACGAAATCGAGAGGGAGAGTGCTCCAATCCATATAATTCTCCTTTATCGTAATTCATCATTTCTTTAGTAGAGAGAGGTGTTGAAAGTTCATAATAATCTACTCTGCCTTTAAGCTGAGGCAAATGCTGATAAATCTGCTCAAACATTCTCTGGCAAATTAGTTCTTTTAACGATTCATACTCTGCCCCACGATTTTTCCATGGTTGGCTTTCCCACTTTTTAAACCACTCAAATGGTGCAAGAGTTATGGCCTCCATTGTAGTTCTATTTGGCAAATATTTTAACTTTTCGGGGTCTTTCACTGATGGAAATGAAAGATAGAGAACGGGAAAGGGATTGGACTGATCTTGTAAAAAAATATCCACATTTTTATCGTGATCGTAGGATGGATATAACCAAAAATTGGTGGTTGTTAGCCCTAGCTCCTCGGGCGAACCTTTCAGCCCGATGTAATTACATAGGTGTCCATGAGTTTTTGTAACTTTGGAAAGATTATTAGTTAGAGCTGGCCTTGAAAAAGAGTCCACCAGTTTGTTGTATGTATTCATTACCCCAGCGCTACTTATAACTAGAGGAGCATAGATTTCATTTCCAGACTCAAGTACTACTCCATATGCTCGGTTTTTATCAATGAGAATTTTTTTAACACCGGAGTTCACAAAGATATCACCACCTGCTTCCCTAATAACTGGTAGAATAGATTCTGTAATTTTACTGCTATCTCCGATAGGATAATTCCCACCATCAAGATAGTGTTTAGCTACCCCAGCGTGCATAACAAAACTGCTTTGTTTTGGAGGTAGGCCGTAGTCACCCCATTGTCCTGTTAATACACCTAATAAACTTCTATCACTCGTCAAATTGGATATGACCTCGAACGTGGTTTGATCAGAAAATTTGTAATAAGGTCTATTTTGAATAGGAGACAGCAGTCCCGATAAAAAAGGTGGCAGCACTTTGTTTTTATAGTATGAAATGCTTTTCTGTGAAGCTCTGTCCAGGAGAGCCATATAGCGATAAATACCCTGCTCCTCCCTTGGAAAACGAGATATGAGGTTTTCGATAAATCTTTCTCTTGGAGCTTCAAACTTGTATTTTCCATCTGGAAAAACAATCGTATCGTAATTGTCATCCATTTTGTTCCATTCAAGTCTCTTCTCAGAAATATAGTCAAATAATTTTCTGGAGGCACTATTTACATTGTGAACATCACCAACATAGTGAATTCCTACATCCCACTCGTATTCGTTTCGTTTAAATGTATGAGTATAGCCTCCGGGTTTAAAGTGTTTTTCAAGTAAAATACATCGTTTCCCTTGTTTTGAGAGTAAAGCACCAGTGCACAGCCCGCTCATACCAGAGCCAATGATAGCTACATCATAAGAACTTTCTGTGTCAGATGATGAAAATATTTTGTATTTCAATTGATTATCTAATGAAAACAGCCTGAGAAAAATTTATTTTGAATCGGTTCTATTAATTTTGTATCCATATAGAGGTGTGAATTGGTTTATATTTCACCCCCTCAATTTAAGGAAAATTAGTGGAAATTCAGCTCAACGAAATAGGATCATTCAAAAGGGAATTGAGCATCTCAGTCCCATGGGAGGAGTGTGCCCCAGACTATGAAAAAGCATTTAATAAGCTTCGCAGAAAAATAAAGCTACCTGGCTTTCGCCCTGGCAAGGTCCCAAAACAGGTGTTGGAAAAACAATACCAGCCCCTGATTGAGGCGGAATTTCTTGAGATGAATATACAGTCCTATTACCAAAAAGCATTAAAAAGTGAAAAGCAAGAGCCAATTAACCAGGCCGAAGTTTCAGCCGTGGACTTTAAATATGGCCAAACACTTTCATTTAAAGCGTCCTTTGAAATCGAACCGGTAATTCAACTTCCCAAACTGAAAAAGAATAAACTAAAGGTGGTAAAACCTGTTTATGAAACGGATGAAAAGGATATAGAGCTGACGATTAATGAGATTCAGCGTTCACACACAAAAGTAGAAACTGTAGAAAATGGTGCTGAAACAGGTGATTATATTCTGTGTGACCTGCAAGAAACAGACAGCTCAGGAAATCCTCTGATTGGAAGAAAAATAGAAAAACAATATCTGAAAGTCGGGGACTCTCATCTTTCGGAAGAGACCAACAGAAGGCTAGAGGGAATAAAGCCAGGGGACGAAAGGGGTGTCACGCTCCAATCCGGCGAAATAAAAACTCAATATATTGTAAAAGCAATAAACATAGAGCGTCATATTCTTCCGGAAGTGAACATGGAGTTTATATCTCAAATTGACCCTGAGGTGTCTGATGTTGAAGAGTGGAAGGGCAAAATAGCTAGAGCAATCCAAACCAACTATGAAGCTAAATCTGAAGAAAAACTTAGCGAGGGGTTGATTGATGAAATGATTAGATTTGTTGGCCCTGAATATCCGAAATCAATGATGGATGGCTATTTAGGTAGTTTAGTTGAAAATGTGAAAGAGTCTGGAGAGCAGGTGAAGGACGAAGAAAAGTTGAGAGAGATGCTTCTACCATCTGCGATCCGAAATTTAAAATATTATTTGATCAGAAAAGCTGTCATCGAAGACCAGGATGTTTCCATCTCCTCCGCTGAGATAGATGAGGAGATCAAAGCCAGGTGTGAAGCAAATCCTGAGAAGTCGAAGGATATATCACTCTATTATCGAAAGCCCAGCAACAAAAAAAGGCTTTCGGATGATCTGATAGATAGAAAAGTCACCGACTATCTCAAGCAGTTTGCAAAAGTGTCTTTGGAAACAATTAGAACATCAGACCTAAGAAAAAAAGAATTGGAGCATGCACATGAGCACTGAAGAAATGTCACAGTTAGTCCCAATTGTAGTTGAGCAGGCAGGTAGAACAGAGAGGGCCTACGATATTTATTCCCGCCTGCTTAAGGAGCGAATTATTTTTTTAGGGAGCGGAATTGATGATAATGTTGCCTCACTGATAATAGCTCAGCTATTATTTCTGGAAGCAGAAAATCATAAAAAAGATATCTATTTATATATTAATTCTCCGGGAGGGTATGTTACCGCTGGGTTGGGGATCTATGATACCATGAATTACATCAAACCAGATGTCTCGACCATCTGTATGGGGCAGGCCTCCAGCATGGGTGCTATTTTACTTGCAGGCGGAGCTGCGGGCAAGCGGTCAGCGCTTCCAAACTCCAGGATAATGATTCACCAGCCCCTGGGTGGCGCTGAGGGGCAGGCAAGCGATATAATAATTCAAGCTGACGAAATCCTTAGACTTAGAATAACACTTAATAAAATATTGCGGAAGGCAACCGGTCAAACTATCAAACGGATTGAAAAAGATACAGATCGAAATTATTTTATGAATTCAGATGAAGCAAGAAAATATGGAATTATCGATAAAATTCTGTCATCAAGGTAGTTTATTGTATAGCTTTAATGTTAAGTGAATATTCCTACACTTGTTTAATTGTTTTTTTCATTTAAATTCTGCTTTCTTTTTTGGAATTTGTTTTTAGTATTTAATAATATAATAAATAATATTATCAGTTCGTGTTAAAGAATCTATTTTCTGTCCTGTTTATTTTTTCAGCTGTCAGCTTTGTGTTTTTTGGGTGTGAGCAGAAAGAGGATGAGGAAATTGAGACTATAGGTCTAGTTAATACACTAGGGGATCCATTTGTTGGAAACGGATCAACCGGCCTTATTCAAGACTATTTTTATACTCTTGATGATGAGATAGAGGTTCAATTTTATCGCTACAATAATGCAAGCTTTGGGTTTAAGTACATTGACTATTTAAGTCTATATAATAGGGAGCCAACCCAGCTCACATTTAAAACATATCCTCAGCTTGTAGTTTCCGAAACCCCGAGTACTGTTGATACATCTGCATATATGAAGATCACCCCAGATTCGCCTACATGGTTGGTAGAGAGAAATGACTTGGACCCGGAGACCTGCCCCCAGTCCTTGTGTGGTAGCGATTTAGATATTTCATTCAATCAGATCGGAAAGGTTGTGGAGGATTCCGTTGCTCTGTTTTCAATTCAATTTAAGAATATAGATAGATTGGAGTGGGAGTTTGACGCGGTCCCGGATCTGCAAAGATATAAACCGTTTAATTCAGATTGGATGTTTCAAAGTGATACAATAAAATTTTACGATACACTTGACGTTGTTTCTTATACCTCAGTTGTTAAGGAACTCCCGGAGGAGGGGTTTGTGTTCGTAGATAGATCTGAGTGGGAAAAGTCAGAAAATGAGTATTCTCAGGGGGTTGTCCCTATTTCAAAGGAGTTTTATTTTCCATCGTGGCGAAGGCTCAGCGGTGATTCGCTAATTTTTCGTTTAAATACAGACTGTAATGATAATGGTCTCTATGATAGCTTTGGTGAGATAGAAGCTGGATCACAGTCAGAGTGTCTTTCTGGCGAAACGTTTATTGTAACGAATGAAGATGAGGGCACTGGGTTTTGCGACAGAGGAAATTCTATCTGGGACCCAGCGGAGGTCTATGTTGATCGCAATGATAATGGTGTCTATGATTTAATTGAGCCTTTTGAGGATAGAAATTGCAATGGGTACTGGGATGACAGCGAAGAGTTAGTTGATAGCAATGACAATGGGGTTTGGGATGATGGTGAAGATTTTACTGATAGGGGAAACCGATTATTGGACCTCCCTGAGCTGTTTACTGATGATGATGGGGTGATAGAGTCAGATGACTTGTATGTGTTTGATTTAGCACCAAAAACTCTTCTTGTGGACTGGTCTGACCCTCTTAATCCACGGCCCATGACCACTGTTTATCCAAATGATTCCTTGACCACAAGATGGGGTGTGAAGTTTTATAATATAATCCTTGAGACAGAAAGGACTGATTTTAAAATATCGTGGGTAGATAATTTAGATTCTGTTGTAACTCAATATAATAATAAAGCCATTGAACAGGTGGGGGAAGAGGGAGTTGGTACAGATTATTATTTAACTAAAACGGAGTGGATTGAGTCCGACCCTTCGGCTGGAGATGTGCGTTACTATGGATATCATATTTTTAAAATAGGTGATAATATTTTTAAGCTTGTCCATCCCAGTTTTTTTAAGCCCTATGGATATCACGGGTTTACCTTTGATCAGATTGATAATTCGGTTAGTTTTTCTACTCAAACCTATGATGATGGCTTTTGGTATCAGCAGAATTCAATGGATGAGGTATTGTACTATACTTCAAATGGGTTGCTTCGAGATGGCGAAATGGTTAATGAGGAATATTATGACACTACATCCGTGGGAATCTATTTTGTTAGAAAATCTCAGCAGGTTTTTTCGGATAGCGTAACTGTTCCTGCTAAAACCGTCCGTGGTTTTATAGCTGAGAGTGGGGGTATCCACTGTTATGGAGATACCTCTTCTTCTCCTATATCAATTGAGGAATGCCCTGCTGCAGATACTACTTTCAATGATTGTTTTAAAATAATTCGAAATGTCAATATGACCATGATTGGTAGTGGTGTAGAGTGGGAAGAAGAAAATACAACCTGGCTGGTGAAAAATTATGGAATTGTCAAGTCGGAGTTGAAAGTGCGCTGGGGTGAGTCAGTTTGGTTTGATTCGGATGATGAAATTTGGGCAGGCTACTCCCGCTGGGAAATGGGTAATTATTCAGCCGAAGCTGGAAACGCAGGACTGCTCTCAAAGCTGTTAAATCCGGCTAGCTCGGTCAGGCTAGATGCTCTGAGTGAGGTTGATGAGTTGGATAATGATCCATATAATATTCAACGAACATCAGGGCTTCATCATGTTAGGATACCATCAGGAGATTAAGCTGAAATTGCGATGAGAAAATCATTAAATTTTATTTATTTTATATTTTTTATTAGCTCGGGATTTATCTTTGCGGGGACAGATGGTACAATAAGAGGAAGGGTGACGAATGTAGATCAAAATCCACTGCCCGGAGCCCAGGTGTATATACCTGAGCTCTCACTGGGTGCGATTGCAGATTTTGATGGAAATTATATAATATTAAATGTATCCGTGGGGAAGTATGATGTCACAGTGACAATGATGGGGCACAGAACGGAAACTCGAAAAGATGTCCAGGTAACCATGGACCAAACAGTTTGGCTTAATTTCATGCTTCCGGTTGCGGCAGTAGAGGGAGATGAGGTAGAGGTTATCGGTGAGCGACCGCTGGTAGAGAAAGGTACAACATCAAAAAAAATAACTATTGACAAAGAGGCAGTTGAAGCTCTCCCTATAAGAGATGTGAGTGAGTTGTATTCATTGCAGTCTGGGGTGGTTCAGGTAATTGGCCAGCAGGAGGGGGCAATTAAAGATCACGAAGAGAGAGGCTTGCAGGAAATTCATGTAAGAGGAGGGCGCTCTGGAGAGATTGCTTACATGATAGATGGCATGTATATTCGTAATCCGATATATGGAGGAATTGGAACGGGGACGAGGTTGAACCTGTTTGCTATTAAGGAATTTGATTGGCAGCCAGGTGGATTTAATGCAGAATATGGTGACGCTATGTCGGCTGTTTCAAATATGCATACCAACTCAGGGAGAAATGATTTTTCTTATGGGTTTAGATATTCGACCAGTTTGGTGGGAGCTTCATTAGGTAATGAGTACGATGAGGTGAGGGGATACAATGACTATAATCTGGGGTTTGGGGGACGTTTTCCTGGGTTTTTAGATAAACTATATTACTGGTTTTCCGGTCAATTTACTACCTATGATAATTATAGAGTGTATCAATTTGATGATAATGTTTATGTAGATGATTCTAACGATCCTTTTAATGAGAGCAACAGAGAGCGGCTGGTACAGCCGTGGGATACTGAGCCCGGCTGGCGAGGTTTTGGTAATGATAAGACTTGGGATGTCTTTGGTAAGCTCTCATATAAATATTCCAACCGGCTGAGGTTTAATGCCTCTTATTGGCAGGTTGCAGCCCATCGAAAGGGATTTAATACGAGATATCTATACTGGGATGACGGGCAGAATGAGCTATTTCGTGATACATATCGCTACTCTGGTGAGCTCAATCATTCAGTAACTAGTAAAACATTTTATACTATTCGTGTTTCCAGATTTGTGCAGCAACAGTTTCAAGGTGTGCGCTGGAAAGACAGTGATAACGATGGCTATCCAGATTGGTTTGAGTGGCGCTATCCCGCAGGGCCAAACAGAGAGATGTCAGACCATAACAATGCTTTTGTTGTTCCCTATACCATCTCTGAAAATGCTGATACACTATTTTATACTAGAAGAGATGACAGAAGTGGCTGGTACGTCGGTGCCATACCAGGGCTTTATAATTGGGAGTCCGCAGAAGAGTTTACAGATAAAAATGGTAATGGGGTTTGGGATGAGGGAGAACCCTGGGTTGATAGGTCTGGGAATGAATATACAGATGGGCAGTGGGATGGTCCTGAACTGGTTCAAGAGCTCTATAACCGTGATGGGACCTATTGGTTAGAGCCTGAAATGTATCAGAGCTATGAGCCTTTTGCGGATTATCGTCATATTGATTTACAGTACAATCAGGATCCCTGGTCCGAATCTAATTTTGGACCCCGTTATTCTGGAGTAAATGATGATGGTAATCCAAGAAATCCAACCGACCCTAATTACTACATGCCGACATATGATGGCTATGCATGGGAAGAGGGGAAAGTATTTGGAGGTCACGATCGTTTTTATGCTACATCTAACGCGGTGACCAATGAAATACGATTCGATATAACATCTCAGATAACCGATCGCTGGAAAGTAAGAACGGGTATGGATTATAAATCTCATAAGCTTGATTTTTATGAGGTCATTAACCCTTGGGAAGGTGAGGCGGCTTTTTCTCAGACATTTGCTGAATATTGGATTGATTCAGGTCCTGATGGATTGCTTCCAACTGATGCTGAATATGAAGAAGCAGATTTTGGAGAAAATAATGGAGTCTGGGATAGCGGTGAAGATTTTCGAGATTCAAATGGAAATGGGCAGTGGGATAATTATAGGGAACCCACGGAGTTTTCAGCATACATTCAAAATACATTTGAGGTTCCCTGGATGGTTATAAATGCGGGAGTCAGATTGGATGCGGTAAACTACAACACAGAAATTTGGGCTGACTCAACTGGAGAGTATACCCCAGGTATTCCATGGTATTTTGATGACCTGAATGAAAATGGTGTGTGGGACTCTGGCGAAGACGCTTCCACACAAATCAAGCAGTCTTTTGGTGCAGATCCCCCTGTAATTTTCCAGCAGTCCAAGTGGTTTTATAAAATAAGTCCGAGAATAGGCTTCAGTCATGTCATCACAGATAGGGCTACGTTTACCTTTAACTATGGTTTATACTATCAGACACCGATTTACCAAAATGTCTTTTTGCAGACAAATAAATTGGAAGACCCAGCTCAATTATTTGAGGATGGTGAGGGGCTTATAGGTAACGCGACAATGAACTCATCGAGGACTCAATCTTATTCTGCGGGATTTAATATTCAGGTGGGAAGAAGCTGGGCATACACAGTTGCGGCGTGGGTAAAGGATATGGACCAGTGGGCAACATCCAAGCACTACCGAAGCGGTGTGTATGAGTATCGTGTTTTTTCGAATGGCGATTATGGCAGCGCTAAAGGAATCGATTTCACTTTAGAGAGAAGAGGTAAATTTGTAAATTCTCTTATTCAGTATACCTACTCCACTGCCAAGGGAAATAGTGAGTATGATTGGGCAGCTGTTGAAGGAATTTGGGTAGATGCTCCATCTCAGGAATTTCTGATGCCCTATGATAGGCCTCACGATCTGACCATGTCTTTTTATACCTATTTGCCGTTTGGTTTAAGCTTGGGTTTGACGGGGATGTATCAGTCAGGGTATCCCTATACCCCTATGATCTTCAATGGAAACACTCCTACATCTGATTTGAAAAATAAAAACACAAAGCGATCCCCAAGTACGCGGATGTTAAATTTAAACTTATCTAAGGGATTTAAATTTAAAGATTTTAAGGTTTCGATGGGTCTCAGCGCTTTTAATCTCTTAAATATAAAAAATGCTTTTTATGTGTATCCTTTGACAGGAAAACCGGATGACCCTGGAACATATTATACTGACTGGGTAGGTCTCGCAGATGCTAAACATGATAAGTCTGCGTCCTACTATGATAACCCCTGGGTGAACTCATCTCCCCGGGAAATTAACTTTAATATCAGGGTTGATTTTCGTTAGGAAGATATGATATTGATATTGAATGTTAAGGTGCGTTGGGTATTGTTTTATTTATTTCCTTTCTTTCTTTTTGCGAGTGATCCATCGATGATAGAACCTCGAGGAGATATTGAGCCGGTTTATAGAAATGCAAATCCTCTTATGAAAATAGGTGACTATCCCTATCCCACAAATCCAATGAACGATAGAGCAAAGGGATATCTTCTCCAAGGAAAAGTGAAAAACGCAGTTACCAATTTCGGAAATTTTGTTACCTGGGATTTTCATCCTGCTGGACTTTGGGGGGAGTATACAAATCTCCCACACGTTACCTTTTTAGCGGGAATTCCGGGTTCATATCTTGTATCTAATTTTTCGGAACCAGCAGAAAATTATTTTTCATGGGCAAGGTGTGGTGAGGCGCCGGACGGTGACACAAGTTTCGATGGGGATTCGGTTGAGGTCTGGTGCTCCAATGATGCTTATGAGGCTTGGTATTCAGGTGGAGATACAAATTTTGTGAGCATTATTTTTGAAATGGAAAATGATTGTGGAAATTCAAATGGTGAAAGAGATTGTGGGATATGGCGACCTGATAGTGTATCTAGGAAATTAGGTAAAATTTTTATTGATGGTAATTATCAGTGGGGCTTGGATGATGATGCGCAGGAGTTATTTATAAGTATAAAGCAGACAGGTTATACGGAAATTAATCCAAATTATTCAAAATCTCGAATTGGTCTCGTTTATCCATGGGGTTTGAGGCCGAAGCTAAAAGAACGAACGGATGATTTTGATATTTATAACTATGGCCCTGATAAAGAGGAGTGGACATCTGATGATATTTATGAGTATTATGGAGCCACAGTAACTGAATCTTGGTTTACAAGGTCTTCCAGTCTTCAAGATACCGAGTGGCATGCCTCTACAATGGCAAGAGTTAACTCTCATGACCTTGAGGTGACCTCTGGGGATATATTTTCTAATACACCTTTTTCTGATCCAAATGATACATATCCTCTTTTAGCTCACAGTCTATATTCTGAAACATGGCCTAAAAAATATAATCCAGAGGCGGGAGATCTGGAGCCGTTCTGGCCGGGATGGTGGGGTGACGAGTATTATGGAGATGACCCTGATTCTTGGGCAACAAACGATATAGTGGGCTGTTCAGGGACTCGAAAAGACCCTGACTGCTGGAAAGAAATTCCGGGCAGGTTTATATCAGACAACGATGTCTATATGGAGTTTGATGATCGCTGGGCTCACCGTAGTAACCGTGTGGACACCAATAATGAATATGAGCAGGCAGGTTACCCGATGGGTTTAAGGGTTATGTCTACAGCGCACTCTTATGGGGTTGCCTATGCTGAAGATATTATGTTTGTTACTGTCAGGGTTAGAAACGAGAGCGGTGATTGGGTAGATGAGGACGGTGTCTTTCATGATGGTATGATCATGCCAGATGGGACAAAGTTAAATCATGGAAAAGGGTTTAACTATAAGGGAGTATTTCTAGGATTTTATATGGACGCAGATGTTGTATCTGCGGATGCAAGTGGAAATTTCGGGGTCCACACCAACGCAGATGACTATATGAAATATTATTGGGAGAGGTTTTCTGTGAAAGAAGATTCCATGCTCATCAGTATGGCGATGATCGGAGATTATGATGGGCTCAGCAATTTTGCTGCAGGATATGCCATGGAGGATGGTACAAAAAAGGGAAATGATTTTGGTATTGTGGCTACGCAGTTACTTGACTCTCCTATATCTACAAGTGCGATTGACCTGGATAAGGATGGCTATTATGATATATATCCAGGGGAGCCTCTAAAGATGACAGATTGGCACTGGTTTGACTGGTACAACCGTCCGGGGGTTGTTACAAGAGAGAGCAATACAAACTGCTGTGCGGGTTCGCCAGGGCGTCCTCAGGCGCGAAATAGGGAGGAGATATTATTAAAGGTTATTTCAGGTGATACTACTAATTTAACAGAAGATGAAAAAACCTGGTTTTTTCATCTGGCCAATCCAGATCTTCCTGAGGACCCCTCTACGAATCCTTTAAATCCTCACTTTGACTCTTTGGATGGACTTGAGAAAGAAGATATTTTTGATGATGGTCTTGATTGTGTGCTAATTATGAGCTGTGGCCCATTTGATTTTCCAGTTGGAGAAACTGTTCCATTTTCTTTCAGTATTATTTTTGGAGAAAATGAATTAGACCTTATAAACAATGCCCGATTTGCTCAGGTAATGTACAACTCACACTATCAAGGGTTTACCCCTCCCAATAGGCCAGTGGTTTATACGGAGATTGAGGAAGGAAAGATCAATCTTTATTGGAACAATGCGCCAGAACAGTCGGTGGATGTTGTGACCAGGTATTCTGATTTTGAGGGATATAAAATTTATAAAAGTTATGATGGAGGCTCAACCTGGGGTGGTGAAGATTTTATGATTTTTGATGATGGTGGTGTCCATGTGGGGTGGAGGCCGATTGCTCAGTTTGATCTTGATGAAGAAGCTGACAGCTCGTTCTGTGTCTTAGGATACAATGAGGATGGGTCCTGTGTTGATGGAATTATTAGGGGGCAGGGTGTATCAGGAGCCGACCCGCATACGCCTTGGTTTTCTCTTGGTGATGACACTGGATTTGAAGAAATTAAATTGAGCGAGCCTAAGGTTGTGGTGGGAGTTAGTGGTGATACATCCGTTTATCATTATAAGTATGTAGATGAAAATGTTTATGATGGGATGCAGTATACCTACTCTGTAACATCGTATGATATGGGAATTGAAAGAGATTATACAGTTGTCTGGGAGGATAGCTTGGATGGTTTTCAGCCGGATACCATAGATTCTTATTCAAATCCTGATAACTGGGCAAGTCCGGACGGGTATCAGCATATCGAAAGCCCTCGTGGAACAACTATCCATGACCCTAATTTTGTAACGGTGTCTCCAGGCGCTCCACCTCAAAGTGATCTTTCCGATGTAAAGGTTGTTCCAAATCCATACTTTGCCCGATCGTTTTATCCTGAATCTGAGTATGTGAGGGACTTTAAATTTATAAATTTGACCTCTACCTGTACCATTTCGGTGTTCACGGTCAGCGGCGAAAAAATAACTGAATGGGTCCACGATGATCCGGTATCGGGTACTGCAACGTGGGACATGCGAACTGTCAATAATCAGGAAATTGCACCGGGGCTATATATTTATACTGTTGAGTCTGGCTCTGAAAAGCACATAGGTAAATTTGTGGTGGTACGATAGATGGTACGCAGACTCAC
>CEUS01039835.1_pt1 | contig 57049 bp, 39 predicted proteins | sample 427031 | NCBI WGS metagenome assembly CEUS01 (sample SAMEA2622837, study PRJEB7988) | marine metagenome | biome: marine biome (ENVO:00000447); feature: marine epipelagic mixed layer (ENVO:xxxxxxxxx); material: "saline water (ENVO:00002010), including plankton (ENVO:xxxxxxxx)" | depth 140 m
CCCGTGGCTCTGCATACTTTGCGAGTGGCAGGAGGCGCGCGGCAATCAGGCTGCCGGCAAGGCAGGGCGGCACCTGGCAATGCTGGCATGCACCCTGCTCGTAGTGGGTATCTTGCCTGGTCTGGCACTCGGCTGGATGCTCTGGGATCGCGGACTGTCCGCAGCACTGGCGCGCGTCCCATCGCGGTTCACGTTCGCACTCTGGGAATTGCTGTTTTCCGCGCTGCTGATGGGTGGACACGTGGTCTGGTGGCGACGAAACCCTGTACCAACGCGCCGGGTGCGCCGCCTGCGTTCCCTGTTACCCTTCCTGGCAGGTGGCAATTCACTCTACCACTTTCCCTTGCTACTGGTCATCCTCGCCCAAGCCAGCCGTGGCCAGCTCCAGTACATCGGAATGCTCGATCCCCATTTTCGCGAACTCCTGCTGCAAGGCGCCGTCGCATCACGCATCGGACATTTTGTGCTGGCCGCGATCGCCGCCAGTGGCCTGGCCTATGCTTGGTGCGGCCTGCGTTGTCAGCCCACTCCCGGCGCGAGTCAGCTGGTAACCATCGGCGGTCGCCTGGCGCTGATCGCAACATTGCTCCAGGTGCCGGTCGGCATCTGGCTTCTATTCGTGTTACCCCACAATTCCTGGGACCGCTTGACGGGGGGTGACCTCGCAGGCAGCCTCTTCCTGTGGATTTCGCTACTTGCCTCGGTCTGGTTGCTCCATACACTGACAGCGTTAGCACTACGCGACACATCACGTAAGGCCGTCCATACCGCAATGTGGGCAATGGCCATTGTCATCCTCCTCATGACCGGTGCGTTAAGACGGATGAGCCCATCACGAGAACCAATCGTTTTCCGCCAGCACCATCTCCAAAGACCATTCACAGAGCCCCCAGTGACGTACATCGCGGCGCGCCCATCCGGTCGATGACAGCGCACTGCGGTTCGTCCCATTCTGCCAGGAGTGAACGCGTGACCAACCAGACAATTCAAATTGGCGACACGGACTCGGGAGCATCCGCGCGGATCCTGCCCGGGCTTGGATTCAACTGCTGTTCATTTGAAGTCCCACATGGTGGTCGCATGCTGGAACTTTTGTGGTCAGTGGCCGGGTTCGCAGAGGGCAATCACAGTCCTTCGGGAAGTGGGATCCCGATCCTGTTTCCCTTCCCAGGCCGGATTCCCGGAGCCATGCTGCACTGGCAAGGCCAGGAATATCAACTCGTTGCCAGCGATGGCCTGGGCAATGCCATTCACGGATTCGTTTTGGATCGTCCCTGGAGAATCATCGATCAATCCGACCGCCATGTGGTCGGCCAATTCCAGGCATCCCTTGACGAACCCGATCTATTGAATTGCTGGCCCGCCGACTTTCGTATCACCACAACCTATGCGGTCCGCGGGTCCACTCTACAAGGTCGATATCTGCTGGAAAATCCGGACGATCGGCCACTTCCCTGCGGCCTCGGCGCGCATCCGTATTTTCGCCTGCCGCTGGGCGGCCCGCAGCGAGAGGACTGCCAAATCCGCGTACCCGTGAGCGCCCAATGGCAACTGGAGAACCTCTTGGCCAGCGGTGACGTGGGTCCACTGGACAGCGAGACCGACCTGAGCAACGGTGTCGACTTTGGACAACTCCAACTGGACAACGTGTTCACCGGTTTAACCTTTCAGGAACAACGGTGTCGTGCGACCATTCACGATCCGCACAGCAAACGCACACTCTGCGTGACCTTCAACGATTTATTTCAGCAATGCGTCCTCTACAATCCACCGCACCGTGAAGCGATCTGCATTGAACCTTACAGTTGTGTTCCAGGTGCTTTTGAACTAAGCCAGCCCGCTGCGCCCACCGGGCTGGTGGTACTCGAGCCAGGTCAATCCGCTGAGGGCACTGTCGACATCGCGTTCGAGTGATTCCCGGAACTAGCTGGAAGTAGCAGCCCCTAGCCCACGCTGGCCCCATGCCTGTGAATTTGATTTCCACTGCCGAAAAACAGGCCGCTCACCGCCGCTTTGGAACATCAAACCCAAAGCCCCTGGCACGCTATGTCGGACTGCTGCCTGCCGCGCTGCTCAGCTGCCTGCTGCCGGCGGTACTTCGGGCAGAACGCCCCGACCGATTTGTTGCGATGCGGACCGATGGAAAACGTTTTTCCGGAAACACTTTGGGCGACTGGAAGCAGGGTCCACCCACACTCGACGGGCACGATGTGTTTAACGCCGAACCCACGCTTTCGTGGCTGTTGGACCGCCAGGCCTTTCGGCAACCGCCCGCCACCAGCTTTATCGAATCGGTTACCGGCGAGCGTCTGCCCGGTGCCGTGTTGGGTTACCGCTCCAGTACCGGACACCAGGAAACGCAGCCGGCACCACATTTTCTAGTGCGTGCTGCAGAGAATGCGGCACTCCCGGGAGATGGCGCACCACCGCCGCCCGTACGCTTCGCCGTCAGCTGGGCACGGCGGATCGTCTGGGACAGTCGACAACCCGAAGAATATCAACCCGGTAACGTATTTTTTCGCGATGGACGACGGTTACGTTTCCGAGCCGTACGCTGGAGTGACCAGGCAGTACGTCTGCTGACGCCCACCGGCACGACACGCGTCGCCTGGAAAGACCTGCGAGAACTGCACTTTCCCCAACGTGATGTATGGGAAAGTTATCTCGATGAACTTGCCACACTGGCAGTCAGTAGCCAGTCCCAGTTGATCCAATTGGAAACGACTCAGGGGTTGCTGATGACTGGTACCAGGAAGTCTTTGCTGACCCGTCCTGCAACCAATCCACCTTCTGCGCGCTGGCTGGTCGGCCTGCAACCTGCCTGGAGCCTCGATCCAGTCTGGGTTGCCGCGGAAACCGTCTTGGTCTGGCGTCAGTTCCAGGCAAGCCAGGTTCCGCTGCACCGCATCCATCCCTCGCACACGATCTCACGTCTCTCCCTGGGAGGCGCGGGACCACGCTGGCAAACGAATCGCAACGTGCAGGGAGGCAATTTGCGGAGCGGGGGATTGGATTATGGCTGGGGATTTGGAGTCCACGCGTTTAGCGAGCTCGGTTTTCCCCTGCCCCCCATGCGGTGTGTCTTTCGCACCGCTGTCGGCCTGGATCAGATCAGTGGTCCGGGCGGTTGTATCCAAGCCCGCATTCGCTTGGGAAAAGCGTCTACAGCCAGCTATGAAACACCTCCATTGGTCGGCTCGACTGACGTACGTCAGTCAGGAGCAATCAACTGTGACCCTGCCAACCAGCACCTCTTTCTGGAAGTCGATCCACTCATTTCCAGTCGCCCCGCCGGAGCGGATCCGCTCGAAATCCGCGATACCACGAATTGGCTGGAACCCAGATTGCAGCTGTCAACCACACCACTGGAACGACAATTGCGTCAGCGTTATCCACGTCAAATCAAAGCCTGGCAAGGCTGGGACGTCGTCAAAGAAACAGCCAACGGCATACGCTACGAGCAGGTCTGGACGGACGTCGCGTCACCGCCTGGACGTTTCCTGACAGGCGTTGTCGCCACAGAGCAACCGTTCGCGCTGACGGCCGAGAAAAAACAAACCGCGCCGGTACGCTGGCTGGTGGTGGGAGCGAGCCGGCCTGCAACCAGCGAGAGCCCACCCCAACTAGAAATCCATGTGGATGGCCAGCATGTCACCACCGCACCCGTCCCCTTGCGTGCGGAGCGGCAACAGACCCTGTCCCCCATCGCAGTTCGCCTCCAACCGCTCTCTGGTAAATCGGCCAACAGACGTTTCGAGATTCGACAGCTGCCATCGACCGACCGCGTTCCCGTGATCTGGCATTCGATCAGATTGGTCGATCAACTGCCAACCCGCTACGAATGGCTCGACGAGCCTGCTGCAACGGTACCGGCCGACCCGCCGTTGCCCTGGACCTCCGAGGACCATTACACCGGAGCGCACGCGGTACAGGTGACTTCCGCAGCAACCGTCGAACTGACGCTCTCTCATCCCCTGCCGATTCGGCAATTCCCCCAGTGGGGCGAGTACCGCTTTCTCCGGTTTGCCCTGAAGGCTTCATCCCCTGGCCGTGTCTTCCTGGAAATGCGCACGACGGCCGAGGGGACACCTCTGGTGGGATACCTGGCAGGCCCCAGCGAACCCATCCCGGCCCCGTTTCGTCAAGTCTGGAAGGAACCGCTGCCGGACCGCTGGCTCGTCATCACGCGCGATCTGTTTCGGGATTTCGGCACGTGCCACCTTTCCCGCTTGACGCTACGTGTTGCGGAAGGTGGGCCAGTCTCGATCGATCACATTTACCTGTCCAGTCGCACGGCAGACCTCCAACCCGCCACACCCCCCAAATAGCCAACCGTCCCGTTCCGCCGCCGTCGTGGCCGGCATTCGAAATCGGTAAACCACTGCGCGTTGCCACGCCCCTACCCTCCAACCAGGCTTTGCTGCCGATGCCACTTCGAGAATTCACTGTCATCTCCCTGTGGGCCCTGTGGCTCGGCGGGCTAACGTTCTACGCGTTGATCGTCGTCCCCATCGGCGGTGAACTGCTGGGGGAGACACAACAAGGCTTTATTACCCAGCCGGTGACCCAATGGCTCAACGGCATCGGCATCGTGGCGTTACTGGCACTAGCCTGGTCCGCCGCGGTGCGTCCCGGACGCGGTCAATGGCTCAACCTGACACTGCTGGCAGCGCTGCAAGCAGGATTGCTGATCGTGCATCGCCAACTCGGTCCACTGCTCGATGCTCAGACGATCGAAGTTCTTGATCCGGACCGTTTTTACCAGATACACCGTGTCTATCTGATCTTGACGACGTTGCAATGGTTCTTGGGATGGCAACATCTGTGGCTGGTGATCAAAGCCCGTGCGGGTTAGATTTTCTGCATTCAAACCAACACGCAGGCATTTCCTCTACGGTCGATTTCAATCTGGCGACACCGTTATGCAAAATCCACGCGAAATCGGTTCCACCGGCATCCAGGTCTCTCCGGTGGCACTCGGTTGCTGGCCTATTGCCGGCATGACCAGTCTGGACGTCAATCATGCGGACAGCCTGGCGACGCTGCGGACAGCGTTCGAACTGGGAATCAATTTTTACGACACGGCGTACTGCTACGGTGCGAACGGAGAAAGCGAAAAGTTGATTGCCGAAGCCCTGGGATCACAGCGCGAGCAAATCGTGATTGCCACCAAAGGAGGACTACACTGGGAACCAGACGGCAGCCGCATGTTCGACGCCCGCCCGGCCACGCTACGCCGCCAGTGTGAAGAAAGCCTGCAGCGTCTCGACACCGACTACGTTGATTTGCTCTATCTGCACGCCCCAGATGGAGCCACCCCGCTGGCGGATTCCGCCGGTGCATTGAGCGAGTTGCTGGCAGAAGGCAAGACGCGCGCGGTGGGCGTGTCCAATCTCGATCTGCAACAACTGCAGACATTTCACGCCGTCTGCCCGGTCTCCGCATTGCAACCGCCCTACAACCTGCTGCAACGTCAGATCGAAACAAACCTGGTACCCTGGTGCCAGAGCGAAGGTATTTCTGTGATTCCCTACTGGCCCCTGCTCAAAGGCCTGCTCGCCGGTAAACTGCCGCGCGATCATCAGTTTGCGGCCGGGGACGGGCGGGCCAAGTACACCATGTTCCAGGGCAAGGAGTGGGAGAAGAACCAGGACTTCGTCGACCGCCTGCGGCAAATCGGTGAAGGAGTGGATAAGACAGTCGCCCAAATTGCCGTGAACTGGGTGCTCAACCAACCTGGTATCACCTCTGCCTTGTGTGGTGCCAAACGCGCATCTCAGATCACGGAAACTGCCAGCGCCGGTGATTGGACTTTGCCAGCCAGCGCTGCCCAACAACTGCAGGAAGCGCTCCGCGTGCGCGGCACTCCGATTGCACCCGGCGCAGTGTGACCAGCTCCGGGTGTGACGAGAGGCAATGCCGACGACGACCGCCTGGTGGTGGCAATTAGAACACCAGGTCGTACCCAATGATAAAGATGCCGGCATCGACAAGCAGGTGTCCCAGCCAGGGGCCATACAGGGACCCTGTCCGCTGATAGGACCAGGCCCAGAAGAGCCCCCCGACGGCCACTGAGGCCGAGAAAAAAAATGCCCAGAAAGAAAACAGGCCGAAAAAAGTGGCCATCAATACCACGTGATGCGCCATAAAGCCCAGGCTGGAAATCGCAATCGCCCAGGGCACTGCCACCCACTCCCGCAGCCGGCCAAACACAAACCAACGCCAGTAGTACTCTTCCAAGAGTGAGTGTCCCAACGCATAAAAAACGCCCAGGGCGATGAACAGCGCAGGGCGGTCCACGCCCATCTCTTCGACCTTCTGCATAATCTGTTCGAGGGGCCCCTCGAACACGCCCCAGGGCGCCAGCAGCAGGTGGTACAACAACAGCATTGCCGCGAGCACCGTGCCGCCAAACACCAGATTCTCCAGCAACCCACGCCGATCCGGTCGGGACCAGCCGGGCTTTTGTTTCAGCACCCACCACACCCAGACCGCCGGCAACAAAAACTGCAGCAGCTTGCCGCCTTGAAACACGCCGCGCTGTAGCAATGGCCCCGCATCGTCCAGCCAACGAAAGTAGGCCAGCGTAAGGATCGTGGGGTAGACGATCGCGGCAACGACTATCCACCGTGTAGCGTTTTGCTTGTCCTGCATGTCTGCCCCCACCGACAATCAACCGTTCGCTGGAACCGTACCCGTGACATGGCGTGCGTAACGTGGCAGGCCAGGATCGTCCAAAACGCTTAGCGGGATTTCCAGTCCACTCCGGCCAGGCTCGCCAGCGCCAACTCGAGCGCATGCGTCCCGTCACGACCATGTCCCTGGGACTGCAAGGCCAGGTACAGCTGATGGGAGAGCGCCAGGCCCGGCAGGCACAAGCCCATGCCTTTGGCTTCGTCCAACGCAATCCCCATATCTTTGATAAAGTGTTCGACAAAGAATCCAGGATCGAAATTATTCTCGATGATCCGGGGCCCGAGATTGGACAACGACCAGCTGCCGGCGGCACCCGTGGCGACGGACTGCATCACGGTCGGCAAATCAAGTCCCGCTTTGTATCCGTACAGCAGCGCCTCGCAAACTCCGATCATGTTGGACGCAATCAGCGTCTGATTGACCATCTTGGTATGCTGTCCGGCGCCCGGACCACCTTGATGGACGATCGTCTTGCCCATCGCATCCCAACAGGGCTGCAAGGCATCAACGACTTCTTGCTCGCCACCAATCATGATCGACAGACGGGCTTCACGGGCACCCACGTCCCCGCCGGACACCGGCGCATCAACACTGCCCACGCCAATCGCTTTGGCCGCCTTGTAAATTTCGATCGCCAAGGAAGGTTCACTGGTCGTCATGTCAACCAGCACATTGCCGCTCTGACACCCGCCCAGCGCGCCGTCTTCACCCAGTAGCACGCTGCGGACGTCGGAAGGAAATCCTACGATCGAGAAAATCACATCGCTATTGTCAGCAACACCGCGCGGCGAATCTGCCCAGGCTGCGCCTTTCTCCAGTAACCCGGCGGCCTTCTCTTTACTACGGTTGTAGACCGTGGCCGTGAATCCCTTGTCGATCAGGTGGCCGCACATGCTCGCCCCCATGACTCCTGTGCCGATCCAGCCGATGCGGGTTTCTCCAGGTTGTATCTTGATCTCTGACATGTTGTCGGTCCTTCAGCGTGAAGCCAATCAGCTCGACAATCCAGGATCGAACTGACGAGCAAGAAAACAAACTAAGGAGCATGGATGCATGCTGTTGCGAGACGATTTATAGCAGAGCGCCAAGTTCGATGCTATTCACCAACGCCATTCAGGACGTCTCAAGATTTCCGAAAACACCACTGCCCGGCGAACCTGCTGGGGACTGCGGAGCGCTCGCTTCAGTTCGCGGTGCAGCCCGTCGCCCTCTGCGGGAACCGTGGTAGCTGGGGAAGCAGACGTGCCGTCGAGTTCGCCAACCTGGTGGTCAAACACGTCGTGCACATGCTGGTCGACCTGATCGTTCGCACGACTGACCTCCTCGCCCAGGTGCTCCGCATGGTCCGCCAGATCACTGGTATCAATATGGTGCTCCAGATGGGTGTCTGCTAACGACCGATCGGGCTCAGCAAGTTCAGCCACCAGCACTTCTGGTTCGCCTTGCACCGGAGGTACCACGACCGGCGGTGGTTTATTGACGCGACGTTCGGCTGCTTGCCGCAAAAACTCTTCAATAGGCGAGGACATGTGATGTGAACACTCCAATCTCAAACGTGACAAGCTCTTCACCGGCGTGGGACTAGCGCCGCGTCAGACGCAACCTCCTCCGATCTCAAGCACTCGATTCGGCGGGCGACTCTGGGGGAATTGAAATCGCCTCTCGCATCGCGGTGTCGGCCTGGATATTCTGCAGACGGTAGTACTCCATCACTCCCATGCGCCCGTTTCGGAATGCATCAGCCATCGCTTTGGGCACCTCTGCCTGAGCCTCCGCTACCTTGGCGCGACTCTCTTCAATCGAGGCCATTTTTTCCTGCTCGATGGCTACGGCATTGGCCCGCTTTCCTTCCGCCTGCGCCCGTGCCACACGCGTGTCGGCTTCCGCCTGGTCAGCTCGCAAACGGGCACCGATATTCTGCCCAACATCAATGTCTGCAATATCAATCGACACAATCTCAAATGCCGTTTGCGAATCGAGTCGCCTGGACAGCACTGTCTTGGAAATCATATCTGGATTTTCCAGCACTTCTGCGTGTGACTCTGCAGAGCCGATGGCGCTGACAATCCCTTCGCCCACACGGGCAATAATGGTCTCTTCCGTCGCACCACCGATGAGTTGATCCAGGTTGGCACGCACCGTCACACGGGTTCTGACTTTGAGCTGAATACCGTTCTTGGCCACCGCATCGAGCGCCTTCTTGCCCGAGTCGCGTGCGGGACAATCAATCACTTTCGGGTAGACACTGGTCTGTACCGCCTCCAGGATGTTGCGTCCGGCAAGATCAATGGCAGTCGCCAGCTGCCAATCCAACGAAATCGTCTGCGCTTTACGAGCGGCGACCATGGCATGAACCACAAGTGGTACGTTGCCACCGGCCAGATAATGTGCCTGGAGATTCTGAGACGTGACCCCTGTATCCTCACCCAACCCTGCTTGCCCCGCAGTGATCTTTGCCGACACGATCGTCTTGGCACTCACCTTACGCAGCGTCATTTGGATCAGGTCTTTAATTTTGATGTTGGCACCGGCAAGGGCCGCCCTGATCCACAAATTGAAATAGAACGAAAACACGCCCAGGACTGCGATGCCCATGAGCAACACCAGGCCCAGCACGCCGTTCAGTAAACCGCCCGCACTACCCTGAAGAAGAAGTTGCATCGCTTCCTGCCTTTTGTACTCAAGAATCTCACAGGCCTCTGCTGTGTAAAGATTCGATTACACAGCGTTGGACTATACAGTCACCCGTGACCGACGAGTTTGGCTGGTCCGGCCGGGCCTCAAAACCGCCCACATTGTGACACAAAGGAAATCGCAATGCCATCTGTCCAGTCAAAATCTCGCGGGCTTACAGGCCTGGAGAAGTCACGCCACCACGTCACGAAACCCAACTGCGTTCCCCACCTCCGCCCGTGTGGGTAGCCCGGCTTGGAGACCGCCCAGGCTTGACGCTCCACCGTTCATTCAGACAGGTGGATCGCCAAACGGGTCGGTAACAATTTCGTCGACGGGCCGGGCCAGCGGATCCCCTTCCTCCTCCTGCTTTTCAGAAGGAGGTGGTGAAGGCTGATCCGAGACAATGAGTCGGTTCATACGGACCGCGATCACGCGAATCGACTCTCCGGCATCGATCGGCTTGCCCTCACTCAACGCAGCGTAACGCTTTCCCTCGATCAACACCTCTCCATTGGGCCACAGGTCACTGTGGGCAGTACCGTACTCTCCCAGCAACTCCGGCAGCTGGCTGACGGGCAACGTCTCTTCCATGGAGGGCAGATCACCGCCGAGCATCTTTTTACCTAGCGGTGTTTTCGGCCAGAGATGAAACGCATAACCGACCGTCAAGGGAGTCAGAATGAAGACCAGCACCAGTACCACGAATCCCATCTGCATGGAGACAGAAAACGCCAACACCAAACTGGCCACAATGGCTACGGCGGCCATCACACCAAGGATACCACCGGAGGGAATGAAGATCTCCAGTACGATGATCAACATGCCGACCGCTAACAGCAAAATTGGCCACAACATTGCTTCCATCACACCACCCGCCTGCTTCCTTGTAACCGAAATACTGGCCCTCGAAATCGCCACTCTGAAATCGCTACACCCATCAGAGTTCTCTTAGCATCCCGCCTGGCTGAATCCACAAGTCGAGCAGGGCACAGATTTCACTTCCAGTGAAATCCGATTCATGATTCAGCCAGCGACTGGCTTCCTGGACCACCCCGTTCGTCAACTTCAACCAAGACCCGATTTCCCTGGACATCGACCACCGTAATCGGTTGGCTAGTGGAAACAGCACCCGACCCACTGGTAACCTGCACCAGGTGGTCACCAAACCGCGCTTTCCCTGAAGGCATGAGCGGAGTAGTTGTGTAACCCTGCTGCCCGATCAAGAACTCCCAATCGACGAGGGCTTCACGCGCGCTCTGCAACTCCACCTCTTCATAGGACTGCGATTCCAGAGCCAGGTGCTTCAGCCAAGGCAGTTGGTGCAAATTACGAAACAACAAGAACACGGCAACCAGAGCGCCGCTCAAACCAAACACCACCATGAAGAGCGAGCCGGTAAGTTGCTCGACCTGATAGGCGTTGCGCGGAATCACAAATGTCTGGCTCGCCAGCAGCAATGAGCCAATCACCATCAAGCCTCCACCGATACCGAAAATCCCAAATCCTGGAATAACGAGCACCTCCAGTGCCACGCACAGCAAACCTCCACCAAACAACAGGACTTCCAGCCAACCTGCGTTACCATTCAAAAACTGCGCCCAAAAAAACAGCAAGAAACAGCATCCAGACAGAAACCCCGCGACCCCCAGGCCCGGCGCCGAAGCCTCGGAAAGAATCGCAAAAAATGCGATAAAAAGCATCGTCCTGGCAAACCAGGGAGAACTGCTCAACCGCTCTAACTGCTCGGTAATCCACGGTGGAATGGCCTCCTGGAGGGGTTCTTCCAGCTCGTACCGCTGGAAAACTTCGTCAAGATCAACGACCACGTGACGGGCCAGCCCCAAATCGACGGCCTGAGAATCACTAATGCCTTTGCGCAGCATCAGCCCCTCCCCCTGTTGCCAACCGTCATTCTCACCAACTTCACCCAATTCCTCTGCGCAAAAGTACCGGCGTTCACCTGTCTCCCGCCGGCTGTAACGGCTCACTTTCAGTCGATGATCGACTAATCCTGCAAACAGTGACCAGTCACGCGATTTTTGTTGCGCCAGCTGCTTGATTATCGGGCGTAATTCGTCGAGGGAAGTCATCGAGACATGCGGGTCTCCCGGGCCTCCCAGCAAGGCATCTTCCTGGAGCACCAGATCGTCACAGGCGAGCGCCACCAATGCGGCCAGGCTACGTGCCTGCTTTTCTACATACGCCACCGTGCGCACCCGGCCGGAATCCAAAGCGGCGATTTCCTGCGCCAGCCTGAGAGCCGCGGCCTCATCTCCGCCAGCACTACGAATACGAAAGCAAACGAGGTTGTTGTCTTCTCCCTTGAGATGATCGCGCATGCCGCGCAACAGCCGCGTGACTAACTCGTTTTCGATGCGTCCCTCGACCTCCAGCAGGATCCCTCGCCAGCTTCCGCCCAGCGAAGGGTCCTGAATCAGTGCCCCCGGAGACAGATGAAGCGCCGCAGCCAGCTCTTTCGGGTCACCAACAAGGTGACTGACAAACCCAAACCGTAAACGCAACTCCCGCCCCGGGAACCTGCCCATTTCTCCCGGTTCGATGATTCTTTGTTCCGAGGCCGCCTGCGGCCGCAGTGTCTCCAGCTCGTCGCCGAGCGCGTATCGCGTACCACCTTCAATCATTTCCAGACGATAAACCGTAAGTGCCGAATCGAGCATGCCCAGAGCCACCGCAGCGGGAATCGTGCCGCGCCGTGCGGCAATCTCGAGATAAGCCGTGCGATGCGTCTGCATCACCACCTGCCCCGTATTGCCGGCGTCACCCAACTCAGCTTCGGCCGTCATGATGATCTGCTCGCACGCCATCGCCGCCAATACGGCATGACCCGTGACCACACCTGGCAGAAACGCCACGGTTTGCACGCGACCTACAGACGGACTCGTGAGGTACGTCGCCAGGTCAAAAGCAGACCCAAAATCGCCCGCCCCACCCACCTCGCCCGCAGCAGTGCGCGATTGAAATTCCAGTACAAGAATTGGACGTTGTGCGGCTTCCGTTTTCTTGCTCAACCAGCGATCCACCGCCCTCCGCACGCGTCGAGTCTCGGCATCCGCAATCGGCACCTGGATCACCACACGAAAGCCAGCTCGCCAATTGTCCTGTGACTCGTTGTCATCCTCGGCACGGACCGCGGTGGAACCTCGCGCTAGCACACACACCAACAACAGGAATAACACATTGCGGTAGACCGCCTGAGATGATGCGCGTGATTGCATAAGAGGCATGCGGGTACCCGGCTACCAATGATTTTTCGCGGTTTGACTCCTGGCCATTGTATTTCTCCGGAACGCCTGCCAAAAGTCGTGTTTGAGGCAACAGATGGACAAACCGGCAGACACCGTCCACCGTCACGTTCCGTCACCAGTCGACTTGACGCATTCCCCATAAAGCGGATGTTCTAGGAAAGATCGCGATATTGTGCCCCGAACCTGCTCTCGAAAAGCCTCTCACCGATGCGAATCACCGAAGTACGTGCCGTCCAGCCAGCGACGCCCGGAGCACCTGCTGATTGGCGCACACAGCTGGGACAAATTGTTGTACATATCGCCACAGACAGCGCGCTCCACGGGTACGGAGTCGGTGGCGGCGGCGCCGCCGGTATCCATGTAATTGAAAGTGTGTTGCGCGACTTTCTGATTGGCAAAGACGCCCGAGACGTTGAACAACTACACGCAGGGATGTGTCGGCACACCTGTTTCTATGGACGGGCAGGGCTGACAATCATGGCACTCAGTGGAGTTGACCTCGCACTCTGGGATCTGCGCGGTAAAGCCGCGGGACAACCTGTCGCCAGGCTCTTGAACAAAGACGTCGATTTGTCGCGCCCACTACCGACGTACCTGACCGTATTCGATGAACAGGAAACCGAAGCGGCACTGAACGCCGGGCACCAGGCGGTTAAACTCCACGTCGAACGCTTTGGTGCACCCCCACGTGTCTCTGCCCTGTGTGATCAAGTGACCAAAGCACGCGACATCCTCGGTAATCAGGGCGAGCTGATGATCGATGCCTTCGCCAAGTGGGATGTGGCCAGTGCACTGGAAGTGGCAAACGCCATTCAGAAACAAGATGTCGCCTGGCTGGAAGAACCGATTCCACCTGACGATTATACAGGCTACCGGGAACTGGTTCGCAAATCTCCTGTCCCGATCGCCGGTGGCGAACATGAATACCTCGCAAAGGGCTTTCAACACCTTTTGGACAATCGCCTGCACGCCGTCCTGCAGCCTGATGTGAATTGGTGCGGTGGATTGACCACCCTGATCGATGTCTACCGCAGGGCGCAGGACGCCAATGTGCGAGTCTGCCCGCACCGCGGCTGTGAACCTTATGCGTTGCATGCCATCGCCGCATTGGACCGGCAACCACTGGCCGAATCGGGGCGTGCCTGGTTCACCTGCCTGGACGGCGCGCCAGCCATAGAAAATGGACACATCCGACTCTCTGACGAACCCGGTTTTGGTATTACAGTTCCTGCTGATGTCTGGAAATGACCTGTGTGACAAACCGCACGGGCAGCAGCAATCCTACCAGTGCGGTCGAACGCATTTATCGCTGTCAATGCGGTTGCGGGGTCGCATAATCAGCTCACGTCAACCTGCTTAGCCGCGCAAGTTTGACTCGTTTTTCCGGCAGTAGCCCACTTCGCATTCCCTGCTCTAGTGAGATACAATTAAACCTGCGTGCGACTCGTCGCCCCCGTCACTCAATCCAAATTCCCTCTTAATAGTGCAGACGCGAACGGAGAAGCCACTGTACGGCTTTTACGCGTCACTGGTCCTAATTTGCTCCATCTCTAATACACCACGCTGAAGCGTAGATTACGTAAGGGTTTTTCATGGAGAACCAATCCAAGGACGACCGTAAACAGGCCGATGCTAATCGCGGGCCAAAACGAGGAAATCCGGGCTTGTGGATTGTCGCAGCGACGGTAGTCCTGTTGCTGTTCCTCATGATGAACATGACGGGCAATCGGCCGTTTACACTTGAGCGTTATGAGTACTTCCTCCAACTCATCCGAGATGGCGAAGTAATCTCACTTAAGCTCAAAGAACGGCAGGCTACCGGTGTCCTGAAAAACGAACGGGATGCCCCTGACGTACGCGACCCCGTCACCGGAAAAATGGAGCCCCAGACAAAAAACGGAAAGCCTGTCCGCTTTCGAGAGTTTACTGTCAGACTCCCACCGAAAGAGAGCCAAGGGGAACTCGAAGAGTTGTTGCGCGACCCCAGCAACAGGACGATCGCACGGACCTACGAGCCCGCCGACAATACCGGCATGTGGCTTTATGCAATCGCCCTGGGACTCCCACTGGTCGTATTCATCTACCTGTGGAGTTCCTTTCGGCGCACCCGCGACCAGATCATGGGAGGTGGGTTTCTCTCCGGCTTCAGCAAAAGCCCGGCGAAACGTTTTGAGATTGCGGACAAACCGATACTTTTTCGCGACGTCGCCGGGTTGGTGGGCGTCAAGGAAGATCTCGCCGAAGTTGTTGAATTCTTGAAGACTCCCGACAAATTCAGGAAGCTCGGTGGCCAGGTCCCCAAGGGCATCCTGTTAAACGGCCCTCCAGGAACCGGCAAGACCTTGCTAGCCAGAGCGGTCGCAGGCGAAGCAGACGTACCTTTCTACACCGTCAATGGCAGTGAGTTCATTCAGATGTTTGTAGGCGTCGGAGCGAGCCGTGTGCGAGACCTTTTCCAGAACGCCAAAGAAAATTCTCCCGCGATCATTTTTGTTGACGAGATCGATGCGGTAGGCCGCCAGCGCGGTGCAGGCCTGGGTGGTGGACACGATGAACGTGAGCAGACACTGAACCAGATCCTTAGCGAAATGGACGGCTTTACTCCCAACGACTCGACCATTGTGATGGCAGCCACCAACCGCCCCGATGTCCTGGATCCGGCACTCTTGCGCCCAGGTCGTTTTGACCGACATGTCACGGTCGGCCGACCCACGCGCGAAGGACGTGTCGAAATTTTCAAGGTACACGTGCGGGAAGTCCCACTGTCCGATGATGTCGACTTGGAACGGCTTGCCGATTCAACCATTGGTTTGACCGGAGCGGACATTCGCAACCTGGTCAACGAAGCTGCGCTGTGGGCCGCTCGCAACGACAAAAAGTCGGTCAGCATGGAAGACTTCGACTATTCCCGCGACAAGGTACTGATGGGAGCCAAGCGCGAAGAAGTACTGCGCGACGGTGAAAAGGAAAAAACTGCGTACCATGAAGCCGGACACACGCTCGCTGCCTGGTATCTCACTGGGGCCGATCGCGTCCATAAGGTTACCATCGTTCCACGGGGTAGAGCGCTCGGCGCCACGCAAACCATGCCAGTCGAAGATCGACTGAGCATCTCCGAGTCAGAGTTACAGGACCAACTCGTCCTGTTGATGGCTGGGCGGGCCGCCGAACAGATCGTTTACGAAGAGACAACGGTTGGTGCAGAAAACGACCTGGAACGTGCAACGAGCCTGGCGCGGCGCATGGTTACCCACTGGGGAATGAACATGCAGCTAGGTCCGGTGAGCTATAAGCTTTCTGACGAAGACCCGTTTCTGGGTCGTGAAATTCATCAGCAGCGTCAGTTCAGCGAGCACACGATGGAGCAGATCGATGGCGAAGTGACTCAGATCCTTCAGACAGCGGCAAAACGCGCGTTTTCGCTGCTTACCGTACATCGCGAGCAGCTTGAAATCGTAACACAGGCCCTGCTGCGGCGGGAAGAACTCGACGAATCGGAACTCACCGAGCTGATCGGCCCTTCGGTTCACGGTCCAAGAACTCCTGCATCGTCGGACGCAGGGCCTGAGCAAACGCCCCCGGCTGCCGAGTCAACATCGACGGAAGAAACCGACCCCTCGGTTTCCTCAGAAGGAACAGCAGCGTCCTCCGCATTTGATAACCAGGATGTCTGACGCCAACTTGGATACGGTTTCTGTAAGGCACGCCAGCGCAGTGATCCTGAAATTTAGATCCTGAAATTTACAAGAACGCGTTTTGCTACATCAAGGAAACCGAGTGAGTGCCTCACTCGCGGCGTTCTGTAATGCCTGCGGCAGATCAGAGTCGCGAATCTGCGCAAGCCGATCACGCAAATCAGATAGACCAGAGGCAGGCTTTCGCGCGGCCAACCGTCCCGCCGCACGAATCGCATTCATCATGACCAGGCTTCGCTTCCTGTCACGTTCCGAATCGGATACTTCTCCTTCGACAACCTGACTGTTCTGCGCATCCAGCATTGCCAACAGAACCGGAACAGCACGCGTGTCGCCGTGCCGGCAAAGGCCAATGGCCGCGTTGTACCGCGCGTTCGGAAATGCGTCTTGCAACATCTCTCCAAGTCGGTCCCTGGCATTCTGGCCACCAACCACCCCCAGAGTATACGCCGCAGCAGACCGAATCTTGGCGCGTTCGCTTCCGCCGCCTTCCTCCGCATAATCACGCGAAGCGTCCAACAAGGCCGCGAGAAGTTGTTCATTAGCCTGCAGCACCTTGGCGTCCTGTACCGCAACAAGATTTCTAGCCAGCACCGCGATCGCTTGTAACGCCGCGTCCCGCACCAACAAGTCTTCAGTGGTACGGTCTGTACGGACCGCCTCAACCAATGCCGGCAGAGCTTCCGCAACTCGAAACTCACCGAGCGCCCGACAAACAAACACACGCATCAAGACGCTTTTTTCGTCGGTCGCACCAGCAGCCAACTGCCCTCGCAAAACTTGCGCGAGGTTTTCCGCGAGCAGCACATCCTTCTTGAGCTGATCATTGCTGGGATTGCGAAGCATTTCCGCAAGAATGTCGGCTTTTTGCCAGCCTGACTCATTGGGGACGCGCAGCGCCGCAACAAGATCCTGCGGGTCATTCCCCAGATGTGCCATCCATGTGAAAGCAAGCCACACTCCCACGATCACGGAAACGATCATCATGGGAATCAAAAAAAGCTGCAGAATGAAACCGGCGGTCGGTGCTTCTACCGGCGGCAGTGCCGAAGCACTCCCGTCGACGGGCACTGATGCTTGCGGGGAGTCCGTCTCCGGCACAGGAGAATCCGGATAGTCGTTCGAATCAGTGGACATCAGTAAGCGATCGACCAGGTGGTAAACACAACAAGAACAAAACGCCATACATACACCAGTGTTTAGCGGGGCACCGACTGTGTCAACCGGCAACATCCAATGACACAGGTGCCAGCCACTGCACTGACAAACGTCAGCCGGCTTTCCACGTCAACTGGAAACCGCTGAAACGCACACCTGCGTGCGACGGCTCGCATCACGACACCATAAGCACTAAACAGCTAGTGCTGCGTTGCGGCACCGTTTACCGAGTCGATGCAAAACTGGTCTCCATCAAAATCAACCGTGACATGGCTGCCTTCGTGAACCGTACCCTTGAGAATCTGGGTTGCCAGCGGATTATGGAGTTGTTGCTGGATCACGCGTTTGAGAGGGCGCGCTCCGTACGTCGGGTCGTAACCTTCTTCGGCAATTGCGTCCCGGGCAGCGTCGGTCACCTCCAAGGTCGTTGCCTGCTCGGCAAGTTGACGCGAAAGCCGCTGCAACTGTAAACCCACGATTTTGCTAATCTGGCCACGGGTCAGCGGCTTGAACACCAAAGTCTCATCGATGCGGTTAAGAAACTCCGGCAGAAAACGAGCCTGCAACAACTCCTGCAACGAGTCCTTCATCTGGTCTTCGGTGCCGCCATCTTGTGAAACCTGCTGAATCAACTGGCTGCCAAGATTACTAGTCATCACCAAAATGCAATTGGTGAAGTCAACTGTCTTGCCGTGGTTATCAGTCAATCTTCCGTCGTCGAGAACCTGCAACAGTAAATTAAAAACGTCGGTGTGCGCTTTTTCGATTTCATCCAACAAGATCACACTATACGGACGGCGCCGAACTGCCTCGGTTAACTTTCCGCCTTCTTCGTAACCTACGTAGCCGGGAGGAGCTCCAATCAACCGGCTGACGGTGTGCTTTTCCATGAATTCACTCATATCCAACCGTACCATCGCATGCTCATCGTCGAACATGACTTCTGCCAGTGCCTTGCAGACCTCGGTCTTGCCAACCCCGGTCGGACCCAGGAACAAAAAAGACCCGATCGGGCGATTGGGATCCTGGAGACCACTGCGACTTCGGCGCACCGCGTGAGAAACCGCTGCAATTGCTTCCTCTTGTCCAACAACCCGTAAATGCAATCGTTCTTCCATCACCAGCAACCGTGCTCTTTCAGTTTCGAGCATCTTGGCGACAGGAATTCCGGTCCAGGCACTTACTACCTCGCCGATTTCCTCTTCGGTCACTTCCCGGCGCAATAGCCGGCGTTCGGTCTTGTTGGAGGTCGACTCCGCGCCGGCCTCCTTTGCCTCTTGCAATTCCTGCGCATCCTCGGCTTCCATGCGGTCCGCCAATTGCCGCCGTTGAAGATCAAGTTCATAGAGCTTCTGGTAACCCGACTCGCTGACCGGCATGCCGCGTGATTGCTGATCCTTGATGGTTGCATCCAGCGACGTAAATTCGTGCGTCACGGCCTCAAGCTGCTGGCGCACTTTCTGGACATCGTCCAGCCCCGACTTTTCCGCTTCCCACTGCGCCCGCAGGTCAGCCAGCTTCTTCCCCAATTCGTCCATTTCTTGTTCGATCTCAGTCAGTTGATCTTGCGCAGTATCTTCGGTCTCTCCACGCAGTTGCCGCTGAACAAGCTGCAATTGACGCAAGCGCCGCTGGACTTCGTCAATTTCCGCTGGCACGCTCTCCAGTTCCATGGCAAGCCGACTGGCCGCCTCATCGATGAGATCAATTGCCTTGTCTGGCAAGAACCGATCTGTGATGTAGCGGCTGGAGAGACGGGCGGCGGCAACGATCGCCGAGTCCTTGATCTTGACCCCATGATGTGCTTCGTAGCGTGGCTTCAAGCCGCGCAGAATTGAAATCGTATCCTCGGCGGTTGGCTCACCGACCTGTACCGGCTGAAACCGACGCTCCAAAGCCTTGTCTTTTTCAATGTGCTGGCGATATTCATCCAGTGTAGTTGCACCGATGCACCGCAATTCCCCTCGAGCTAATGCAGGCTTGAGTAATTGAGCAGCATCTGCAGATCCCTCAGCCGCCCCTGCCCCCACAACGGTGTGTAATTCATCAATGAACAAGATGACCTCGCCACCCGCATCCTCCATCTCACGCAGCACCGCTTTCAAGCGCTCTTCAAATTCTCCACGAAACTTGGTGCCAGCTACCAGTGCACCCATATCAAGCGCAACCACTCGCTTATTCTTGAGACTCTGCGGAACATCTGCTTGAACGATGCGCAATGCCAGACCTTCGGCAATTGCAGTCTTGCCAACCCCGGGTTCGCCGATCAACACCGGATTGTTCTTGGTGCGTCTGGAAAGCACTTGAATCACGCGCCGGATCTCTGAGTCCCGGCCAATTACCGGATCCAGCTTACCCTGGTTAGCACGGTCAACCAGATCGATTCCATATCGCTCTAACGCCTGGTATTTTTCTTCTGGGTTCTGATCGGTCACCCGAGCACTCCCTCGAATAACCTGCAGAGCCGCGAGAACATCCGCCTCTCGGATACCGTTCATCTGCAAAATACGCTGGCAACTACTCGCCACATGGGTCAATGAAAGTAGCAAGTGCTCTGTCGACGTGTATTCATCCTGCATTGCCTCGGTTTGCGTTGCGGCTGCCTGCAGTACATTTTGCAGCTCGCGACTCGCCTGGGGCACAGCCCCCCCCTGACTGCTGGGAAGGCGGTCTAACTCCCCAATAGCCAAAGCCTTGAGCTGTGGGATATTTACGTCCATACGTTGCAACACGGAAACGACAATTCCATCGTCCTCCGCCATCAGCGCATGCAAAAGATGCAATGGCCCCGTTTCAGCGTGCCCACGTTCCGTTGCCAGCTGCTGCGCCGCAACAACTGCCTCTTGAGCCTTCGTCGTCAGTTTGTCCATTCGGAATGTCATCGATTCGGACCTTTCGTTGACGGACGTTCAGATTCAAAATTCCCGTACACGTCTCAAGACAAGCCTCGTACGCACCGCGAGACAGACACAGTACACATCGTGAGACAGGCACAGTGCGCACAAAACATTCTCGCGCCAATCACGCAACCAGGGCGGTGCTCCGCAGACCGTGCCCCAGAACGGACTCCACCGGTAACCACCCGGAGCACAACTTCGCTCGGCGCGAGGCAGATGCGTCACGTTGCCACAGCCACAACGTCGGACAAAACATCCGATCAGGAGTCCTTGACTTCAAACTCCGCATCGATCGCATCGTCATCCGAACTACCACTGGTACCATCCGCGGGCGGTTCATCCGCGTCCCCAGCATTGCCGTCTGCCGCCCCCGTCTTTTCGTACAAGGTCTTGCTGAATGCCATGCGAGCCTGCTCTAACTCCTCGATTGTGGCCTTCAACGCCGGAACATCCTCTGCCTTAGCGGCCTCCCGCACTTTCTCGATCGATTTTTGTAAAGGATCGCGATCTGCATCGGTCAGCTTTTCGGCGTTATCTTCGATCTCTTTCTCGAGCTGATAACACATGTGTTCCGCCTCATTGCGCGCTGTAGCCAACTCAAACTGACGTTTGTCTTCGTCGGAGTTCGCCTCGGCGTCACCACGCATGCGGTCAATTTCCGCCTGGTCCAACGCGGACGCCTGTTTAATCGTCACGGAAGCCTCTTTGTCCGTTCCCAGATCCTTGGCCGACACGTTGAGGATCCCGTTTTGATCGATATCAAATTTAACCTGGATCTGTGGTGTTCCACGCGGTTGCGGAGGAATTCCTTCCAGATTGAATTCTCCCAGCAAGCGATTGTGCGCAGCCATTTTCCGTTCACCTTGGAACACCTTAACCGTTACGGCGGTTTGTCCATCGGCAGCCGTACTAAAATTCTCCTCCTTGGCCGCAGGAATCGTCGTATTGCGATTCACTAGCGCGGTGAAGATACCACCTTCCGTCTCAATGCCTAAGGTAAGTGGAGTGACGTCAAGCAATAAAACATCCGTGCGATCGCCCGCCAAGACACTACCTTGTATCGCCGCGCCGGCCGCCACCACTTCATCCGGGTTAACACCCTTATGCGGCTCCTTGCCAAACAGCTCCTTCACCATCGCCTGGACCTTGGGCACCCGCGTTGAACCTCCGACAAGCACCACTTCGTCGATGTCGCCTGGAGAGAATTTTGCGTCCTTGAGCGCCTGTTCAATCGGTGTGCGACAGCGATCGACAAGGCCGTCAATCAGCTCTTCAAATGTCGCCCTGGTAATGGTCATCTGCAAATGCTTGGGACCGGATGCGTCCGCCGTGATAAACGGCAGATTGATTTCGGTTTGCGGCACACTGCTCAGCTCTTTCTTGGCCTTCTCACAGGCTTCTTGCAGACGCTGCAATGCCATTTGATCCGTTCTCAGATCAATGCCACTTTCTGTTTTGAATTCTGCTGCCACATGGTTGATCAGCTTGTCGTCGAAATCATCGCCACCCAGGTGCGTGTCGCCACTGGTAGCAACGACCTCGAAAACCTTATGTCCGTCTTCCTCTTCGACACGTAATACAGAGACATCAAAGGTTCCGCCACCGAGGTCAAAAACGACAATTTTCTCGCTCTTCTCGTGTTCGATCCCGTAAGCCATTGCTGCAGCCGTCGGTTCATTGATGATCCGGGCCACTTCCAGGCCGGCGATCTCGCCAGCATCTTTTGTCGCCTGGCGTTGTGCATCATTGAAGTAGGCGGGGACTGTGATCACCGCCTTGTTGACTTTATGCCCCAGGTACGACTCCGCTGCTTCCTTCAATTTGCGCAGCGTCTTGGCTGAAATCTCTTGCGGTGTGAACTGGTTATCATCGATACCAACTTGAACATATTCGCCGGAATCTCCAACAACGTTGTAAGGAACCATGGTTTCCTCAGATTCCACTTCATGGTGACGACGCCCCATGAACCGCTTGATCGAATAGACGGTGCGGGTAGGATTCGTCACAGCTTGCCGCTTGGCCGGTTCACCAACGAGTTCGCCTTTGTCGGTAAATGCAACAACGCTGGGAGTCAGCCGATTGCCTTCTGCGTTCTGCAACACCTTGGGTTCACTGCCTTCCATGACAGCCACCACTGAATTCGTTGTTCCCAGGTCGATCCCAATGATCTTTTCGCCTTGTGACATACTGATGTCCTCCTGCACGTGGCCTGTTTTCACCAATGTCTTTGCTAAGTCTGGCTGTAAGCCAGTCGAATTTTCGTGAACAAAATCGAAGAATCCGCCACTCCACAGAGCCCGCCGCTCCACAGAGCAAAACGCGGTTGTGGTAACAAGTAATGCAAAGGCCGTGCCAAGGCTAAACCAAGATGCACATTAAAGCGCAAGTCCTTTAAAATAAACACCTTACGGAAACGCACCGGAAACGTCGCATCTGGCAGTCGATTAACAGGCTCCAGAATCCTGCCAATTTGACAGCTCGCTAACCTGCGCCAAAGGCCTGACTCATCCGAGTCAGGTGGTAACGTAAACGCCGATGCCCAGGACCCCGGCGCATGTGATGGTTGGTTGACACCCTGTGGAGTCGTCAGTACAAGAACGCGCATCCCCGACGAGATATTGCCCACCATCGGTGCGTAAACGGAAAACGATGGGGCAACGGAATTGGACAATGGCGAAAAAGAAATCCAGTCAAACGCGCCCCCCTGCCGCCAGTAAAGAACGGCAGCGCACTCTCAACCGACTGGACCGTGAGCTGGTGAAGCTACTGAATCAGCGTGCTAAGGCATATCAACAGCTAGATAAAACTGGAGAACTTGCCAACGGCAACACCGTAGCAAACAGTATTACCGCGACGAATAAAGGCCCCCTCACAGCACAAACAATCGAAGCCATCTTTCGTGAATTGCACAGCGGTTGTACGCACCTGAGAGAGAACATTCGAGTCGCATTTTTGGGCCCCGTTTACAGTTACAGTCACATCGCCGCAATCAAACGCTTTGGCCAGAGCCATGAGCTGGTTCCCGTAGGCACCATCGCAGCGGTGTTTGAGTCGGTGAATCGCGGCCAATGCCAATTCGGAATTGTGCCGATTGAAAATTCCACAGATGGCCGCGTCGTCGACACGCTGGAGATGTTTGCTCGTTTACCCGTGAAAATCTGTGGCGAAGTCAATCTACACATTCACCATTTTTTGCTGTCACTTTCCCAACTTGCCGAAATCAAAGAGATTTATAGCAAGCCACAAGCGCTGTCCCAGTGTCGGGGTTGGCTCGCGCGGCATATGCCAAGCAGCCGGCTTGTCGAAATGACAAGTACCGCAGCGGCCGCCCAACTAGCAAGCGAAAAACCAGGGGCCGCGGCAATCGCAAGCCTGCAGGCGGGTATCAATTACGGTCTCCAGCCGGCTGCATCAAATATCGAGGATAACAAGAACAACATCACACGATTTGCCGTTATTGGAGACGCATCTCCCAAACGAACAGGACACGATAAAACATCCCTGATGTTTCAGATCTCACATCAGCCGGGCGCGCTGGCCGACGTGATGGCGATCTTCAAACGGAATCGCCTGAACCTGACCTGGATCGAGTCGTTTCCCATGGCTGGTACACCAAATGAATACCTGTTCTTTGTCGAACTGGAAGGACATCAAAACGACGCGAAAGTCAAACGCTCTCTGACATCACTGGGAAAAAAGACCGTGCGCCTGGACGCATTGGGAAGCTACGGAATTTCTCAGGCTGTGCAATAGCCTTTGCGACACGGCATCACACACGATGACCGACGCTTTAGCATTCGTAGAACGGCGTAACGCGCTGCGACAACGCCCCATTCTTATTTCGAGGACAAAAACGTGAAACGATTCCTGATTGCCGGAAACTGGAAGATGAACCTCAATCGCAGCGAGGCAGTACAATGGGGACAACAGGTGGCCAGTGCGATTGCTGAAGACCATCCCGTGGACGTCATCGCCTGCCCACCGAGTGTTTACCTGCACGCTACTGGCGACGCGTTAAGAGGTTCTCCTGTTTCTTTAGCCGCCCAGGATATGTATCACGAACCGAATGGAGCCTACACCGGCGAGATTAGCGCTGCCATGCTGGTCGACTTGGGTTGTCGGTACGTAGTGCTCGGACATAGTGAGCGGCGTCACATCCTGGGAGAGTCAAACGGCCTGGTCCAGCAAAAAGTACAGGCCGCGATCGCGGCCGAGCTGATCCCGATTGTTTGCGTCGGTGAGACGCTGGAACAACGGCAAGCAGGCCAAACTACGGACATTGTGCAAGAACAGGTGGCTGGTAGCCTGGGCGACCTCTCCCCCCAGCAGGTTTCTCAGTTGGTGATCGCCTACGAACCCGTCTGGGCTATTGGAACTGGACAAGTCGCAACACCCGAGCAGGCCGAAGAAGTGCATGCAGACCTTCGCACGATCCTGGAAAACCGTTACAATCACGAGGCTGCCACGCAAGTACGGATTCAATATGGTGGCAGTGTAAAACCTGAAAATGCCGCCGAGCTGCTCGCCCAACCAAATGTCGACGGTGCTCTGGTCGGCGGCGCATCACTGAAAGCGGACAGCTTTCTGGGAATCGTGGAGGCAGCTGCAACCTGCCTGAACTCTTAGGGTTCGAGCAGTTGCAACCCCTGCTTCGCGGTGGCCCCAGTTCCCTGCAAACAATACCCGTGTAGTTAAAATCCTTTCACCTGGAATCGCAGCCGGCATGGTGTTCGTACACTTTCCAACAAATCGCGACCCCGTGACCGGCGCCCTCGAATGATTGGTGTGCTTTTCAAAAAACGCCAACGATCGAAGCAATTCCTGGATCTTTTCAACATTCAATCAACGTCGTGAAACACGGAGTGACGCACGCATGTCAATCCTAGCGATTCAGTGGGTTTGGTGGTTTCGAAGCACAGGTGGCTTGCTGATGTGCGTGACGTCGCTGTTCTTGATTTGCCTGGTGCTGCTGCAGCGTGGACGGGGTGGCGGATTATCGGGTGCTTTCGGCGGGGCCGGTGGTCAAAGCGCCTTTGGCACCAAAGCGGCCGATGTCTTCACCAAATTCACCATCGGCACTGCGGCGGTCTGGATTGCACTCTGCATCGGATTGATTTTTGTTTCCAGCAGCAGCAGCAGCAGCTCCAGTTTGCCGAACTTCGACGCAGAACCCGACACAACTGCTGTCGGTACGTCTGAAACTGAAAACACCGATGCGGGCAACGCTCTGACTAATCCCCTCTTGGAAGGCGCCGGAACCAGCGCACCGGACACCACACTCCCTAAGGGCAAAACTGCCGACAATCCCTCACAAAATGAGGCCACGCCGGAGAGCAGCGAGACTCCCTGAATTCCGCACCACATGCCAGACAGCGACATGTGCTTTGTGTTGAACGCCGTGGGAACAGCAACTTGTTACGTCTACCAACTCCGCAAAACGCGATCGTGTAGCAAGAGGTTACCTGGCAAGCTGTCACACGCTGCCGGGCACCTGCAAATATATACTCAAACCAGGCGGGGTTAGTTGGCCCGCAAAACGTGGGAGTGTTTTCCGTTGCTACTGAGCATGACCGGACATGGCGAGTCGTACTATGAGTCCAACGAACAAAACGTTACGGTCGAAGTGCGCAGCGTCAATAATCGATACCTCAAAGTTAACGTCCGGGCAGGAGATACCCACGCCTCACTTGAGCCTCGCATCGAAACACTCGTCCGCGAGTTGATTCGTCGCGGCACAATTCAAGTGTCTGTCAAGATCGAGCGCAGTACCTCTGGTAAAGACTACTCCCTCAACGAACAGATTCTTGGCGGATACTACTCGCAATTGGTCAAATGGGCCGAGGGAACCGGCGCGTTATTCTCCGTCGACCTGGCGACGCTTTTGACCCTGCCAGGGGTCGTGGAAAACAGAACTCGCGACGACCTGAATTTGGAGGCAGAGTGGATCGTTCTCGAGCCAGTCATCCGTGAAGCGCTTGGCCGCTTGACCCAAATGCGCGCGGAAGAAGGTAGCGCGATGGCACTCGATCTGCGAACCAACTGCCAGACGATTGCCGATCAGCTGGATGCCGTTTCAGCCCGAGCGCCTGATGTCGTTCGCGCCTACCACAGCCGCCTCACAGAACGCATCAACCAATGGCTCTCCGATTATGAAATTGAAATCAAAACCGTCGACATCGCCCGGGAACTGGGGCTGATTGCGGAACGCTGTGACATTTCCGAAGAAATTGTGCGGTTGCAAAGCCACCTGGAACAGTTCGATTCGATCTTGAATCAACCCGCCAACAACGGTCGCAAGCTGGAATTCGTGATTCAGGAGATGTTTCGCGAAGCCAATACCATAGGATCTAAAGCGAACGATTCAGAAATCTCAAAATACGTCATCGAAATGAAATCAGCGATTGAACGCATGCGAGAAATGATTCAGAATGCGGAGTAAGTCAAATTTGAGTTGACCCGAATTCAGCCCGGCACTCGCTTCCCCCCCCCGAAACCTCGGCCTCCCTCGAATTTGCATGGAACTTGGAAATGGCAAATTGGTGATTATTTCTGGACCTTCGGGTTCCGGAAAATCAACGGTAGTGCGTGGCCTCCTGGAAACCTGCGACCTGCCGCTGGTCGTCAGCGTATCCGCTACGACCCGTGAACCGCGTACCGGGGAACGCAACGGCTTTGACTATCATTTCCTTAGCAAGGAGACCTTCGCGGAGCGACTCGCAGCCGGCGATTTCCTGGAATCCAAAGAGGTTTTCGGACGCGGGCACTGGTATGGAACGCTGCGTAGTGAGGTCCAGGCTGGCCTTTCCGACGGAAAGTGGGTAGTTTTGGAGATTGACGTGGAAGGCGCTCTGGCGGTTCTAGAGGAAGTTCCAGACTGCATCACCATCTTTGTACACACCAATTCCCTGGATGAATTAGAGCGACGGTTGCGAAACCGGAAAACGGACTCGGAAGCGTCAATCCGACGACGCCTCGAAGTCGCACAACACGAGTTGGACCAAAGGCATCAATACAAGCATGCCATCCTCAATCAGCGAGTGAATGACACTGTTCAGAAAGTCTGTGAAACGCTCGCACAATATGGAGAAAATACCTGATGCTGGAAGAGTTAAAAGAAGAAGAGATTGTCAATAAACTCGGTGGTCGCTTCAAACTCTCAACCCTGATCCAAAAACGGCTCGTCCAGCTGAATGCGGGTAGCCGTGCACTCGTCGATCTCGACACGACCGACAAGATGTCGGTCGTGCTGCAGGAAATCACTCAAGACAAGATCTTTCTGGATACTTCTAACGAAGTACGCGTCACAGGTGAGATGCCAGAGGGCGGTGACAGTCCCGAACTGGACCTGAACGATCTATGAGCGGCCCGGAAATTATCGTTGGTGTGACCGGGGGAATTTCGGCCTATAAATCGGCAGATCTGGTCAGCCAACTTGTGCAATCAGGTGTAATCGTCAATGTTGTGATGACCGGGGCCGCCCAGGCTTTTATCGGCAAAGCGACATTTGCGGCTCTGAGCGGCCGGCCTGTCGTGGACGAATTATTTGATAGTCAGCGACACCCGCTAGGGTCGCACATCACGTTGCCGGAACAATCACAGCTGCTTTGTATCGCTCCGGCGACCGCGGATTTCCTGTCCAAAGCCGTCAACGGGATCGCCGATGATCTGTTGTCGACACTCTATCTGGCATTTTCCGGACCTGTCGTCATGGCTCCGGCGATGAACTCATCCATGTGGTCACATCCGGCCGTGCAACGAAATGTCAAACAATTGCAAGAGGATGGTGTCCATCTCGTCGGCCCCGACGCTGGCTGGCTGAGCTGTCGCAGTCAGGGGTTGGGGCGCATGGCGGATCCCACCACGATTGCCAACGAAATCCAACTGCTACTGGATTCACGTTGAACAAATTCGTATGAGGTCCACGTCAATGCCCGGTATCGAATGCGCGAGTGTTTACCGTGCCCGGCAAAGGCACGTGCAGAGGACCTGGCAAGCCTGCCGCGAGTTCCATACCGGAAAAAGATACCTGAACAGTAACGGCGCAACTTTCATCTCGGTCGTAGCCCCACACCTGCCCGAAACTAGTTCAAATCGCTAGCTGGGACGGCAAGTCAAGAATCTAATCCACCCAAGAGACCATTCTCCCAATGCGTGATTTTCGGCCTACGGTGATTTTCGACAAGCTTTGCTCAACGCTTCAACTACTCCAACGCATTTGACACCAACACATTGACATTTCCTGGCCCAGGCGAAACAGTTCAGAGCGACCGGTAACTCCCGACAAGCATTGCGTAGAGAGAGCTTCTCCATCGTGCAACAACGTCCCAAACAAATCGCGGTTATCGGGGGAGGTATCTCTGGGCTATCCGCAGCCCATCATCTGCAAGAGCTCGACTCGCATTGTCGCATCACTCTGTTTGAAGCATCAGATCGGATCGGAGGCGTCATCCGCTCTGAACAACAGGCTGATTGCCTTGTTGATCGCGGTGCTGACATGTTCACGACTCGTGACCCGTGGGCTCTCGATCTATGCCAGCGTATCGATTTTGACCAACAGCTGATTTCAACCAATGCCAAACAACGGCGCGCGTTTGTCGTTCACCGTGGCAAGCTCTGCGAAGTACCTCCCGGCTTTACTCTGATGAGTCCGTCACGTATTTATCCGGTACTGCGTACGCCGCTCCTGTCCTGGAAAGGAAAACTCCGACTTGCCGCCGAGTTACTGGTACCGCGAAAGAAGGACCAGATGGACGAAAGCCTGAAGGCAATGGCAACACGACGTTTTGGTAAAGAAGCATACGAGCGACTGATTCAACCACTCATCGGGGGTATTTATACCGCCGATCCACAAAAGCTGAGCATGGCAGCCACCATGCCTCAGTTTGCCGAAATGGAACGTGAATTCGGCAGTCTGATTCGCGGTGTCCGAAAAGCAGCCCGGCACAATACGTCCGCCAGTGGTGCGCGTTACGGGATGTTTGTCGCGCCCCGGGGTGGCATGACCGACCTGGTGAATGCCATCGCCGCCCGCCTTCCAGCCAATACCATACGACGCCAGCAAACCATTTCACGAGTACAGCGGACGGCAACCGGCTGGGAACTACACACCAGCCAACCACAACAGTCACAGATGTTCGATGGTGTGATTGTAGCAATACCCGCCTTCCGAGCAGCCGACCTTCTGGCAGACAATCACCGGGAACTCACCACACGGTTACGCTCAATTCCCTACGCCAGCGCCGTCGTAGCGGCATTGGTTTATCGCCGTGAACAAATCAAACACGCCCTCAACGGCTTTGGCTTTGTCGTTCCGCAATGCGAAGGGCGAAAGGTTCTGGCTGCCAGTTTCTCACACGTGAAATTTTCCGGACGGGCGCCGCAAGACCTGGCATTGATTCGAGTTTTCCTGGGTGGTGCACTACAACCACAACTGCTCGACCTCGCAGACCACGAACTGGAACAGATTGCCCGCGCCGAGTTGAACGAGTTAATCGGCGCGCAAGGGGAACCCATTGCCAGCCAGTCGGTACGTTGGCGACAGGCGATGCCACAATACCATGTGGGCCACCTGGAACTCGTGGACAAAATCGAACAGACAGTTGCTACTTTGCCCGGACTGGAACTCGCGGGCAATGCATACCGCGGCGTTGGAATTCCATTCTGTATTCGCAGCGGAGAACAAGCGGCCGAGAGACTACTCACCTACTGCAATCAGGCACTCTGAAAACAACCCGCGGCCTCTGCCCGGCATGAGCGCATGTGTCCCCTGAAAACGTAATGGCAGGCCTCGCTCCCTGCATTCGAGCAGGCCGCCTCAGTGATCCCCCGCATAGTACGGTTCAATGTGCACAACGACGTCCTGCACTGCAGGCCATTCCGTACGAATTCGTGCGCGAACGTGCTGGGCAATGACATGCGCGTTGCGGACTGTCGCGTCGGGGTCAACCTCCACATCGATATCAACGTGGGCATCAGGGCCTGCGTTTTGAATACGAATCTTCTCGACCTCCAGGACACCGGGAACCTCAACAGCTGCGCGTTGGACCAAATCGAACCACTTCGCTTCGGGAATGCGGTCCATTAACTGATGCAGGTTCTCTCGCGCCGCCACAATTCCTAATACAATCATCATGGCTGCCAGCAACATAGCAAAGAGATGGTCGATCAACAGACTCAGGTCTTGCCATCCGAAGCCAGGCGCCATAGTAGCCACCAGCAAGCCAACAGCCGCCAACAAACTGGAAATCGCGTCGATGCGGTAATGCGTTGCCTCAGCAACCAGTGCCGCACTATTTTCTCGCTTGCCGATTCGAGAAATCCAACGATAGCTGACTTCCAGCAATAAGGCCGCCAAAGCCGGAATCGCACAAGCCCAAACTGTCACGACACCGACCGCTGGCTCCACCACGGCTGAAAACAGCTGCTGCCCGAACAAATAGCAGCCCACCAGGGAAATCAACAACGCCAGCTGCAAGCCAGCCAAGGGCTCGTAGCGGCCATGTCCAAAAGGATGTTCTCGATCGGGCGGCCGTTGCGCAAGGCGAATGGCAACAACGATGGATAGACTCGCCACCACGTCAGCAATCGTCGCCAGCGCATCGACCAACAAAACGGAGTAACGCCAATAACTGAAGCCTGCCAACTCAATCACAATAATCAGGAGCCGCACGCCGACTCCCAAAAAAGCAACTCGTGTCAAACGATGGGTTCTTTCACGCCGTTCGTGCTGGATTTCATCCGGAACACGAACGGGATCCGGAAATGTTTCGGCGTTCAGGCTGTCGCTGCTGCCAGGATACTCTTGCATAGGTTTCAAGCATGCACTTGGAAGCACAGTTTTGACAATCCATCGCATCTGTTTTCGACTATGCAAAATCGTGCAGCGCGTCACCCACCTCGCCCGTCCCTCAGCTGGATAGCTGGCCCCAGGTGCACCGCATGATCCGCGTGCGGGCCCAGCGCGGTGGATGTGGAAACCGTACGATGTGCTGCCATCCAAAAGTTTGACGAGCCAGATGAGGAGCGATAGGATGAGGCGCGCATGCCAGGTCGGGAACTCGCGAGGTGCTGTGTTTTCCCGCGTGGGATCCCGTGATTTCCACGGTACAGGTGCATAAGGAAGAGACCTGCGTGCACCGATCCGATCGGGAACTCCAACTTGAGTGACTGGTGATGGGGTTGACTTACTTCAAACGTTACCGCATGGAAATCGACTTGTCCGATGGTATTTTTGCGCCGCCACCAATGCCGACAGGTTATCGACTGCTGTCCTGGTCGACGTCCTTGCTACAACATCACGCGGAAGCGAAATACCAGAGTTTCTGCCATGAAATTGATGCAAATGTTTTCCCCTGCCTTGGACAGCGGGAAGGCTGTCAGAGGTTGATGAAAGAGATCTCGCAGCGCCGCGATTTTGTTCCCCAGTCAACCTGGCTGTTGCAGTGCCAGCAGAGCCCATCCTCTGTAGATGAAATGTCCGGTACGATTCAGGGCATTCGACAAGATCGCAATACCGGGTCGGTGCAAAACATTGGTGTAACGCCGCAACATCGCAGTCAGGGGCTGGGTACCCAGTTACTGCACGCGGCGTTATCCGGATTCCAGGCGGCCGGCATGTCTCGTGTCCAACTCGAAGTGACGGCGCAGAATACAGGAGCGCTGCGACTTTACCAACGGCTCGGGTTTCGCCGCATCAAGACCGTCTATAAAGCAGCCGAAGTCGTCTACGCGTGATGCGTGGCACGACCTCTCGGTTTCCCACTTCCCAGCGACCGTACACGAGCCGCGTCCTGGAGACGATAATGACATTGAACGCAAGGCACATCGATCTCTGGAAGTCATACCTGCGCGTCTCCGAAGCCTCATTTCCAGGACGACTTCAAAAGACATCGGCAGCAACCGTCAAAGCAACTCAAAAGATCTTTGTTGGATGGGTAGTCTAGCGGGAACGCCAAGCGGTAAACTGACGGTAGGCCGCTCTCTTCCGACCCGCGTATTGGACCGATGAGCAAATGAGTAACCCGTACTCCGGCGGCCTGACCACGTCTCCTTCGAACGGTGTTCGCCAACTCTGAATAAAGATCAACGTGACACAAAACGCTTTCTCTCACTCGCTCTCTAATGGTCTCGTTTTGCTGGCAGATCCCATGCCCTGGCTGGAATCGGTGGCGTTTGCAATGCTGTTACCTGCCGGCGTCCGGTACGATCCCGATGATCGTGCCGGCCTCGCGAATCTGACATGTGAAATGGTGCAACGTGGTTGCGGCAAACGCAACAGCCGCCAGTTTGTCGAAGATCTGGAAAACCTGGGGGTTGATCGTTCCGCTTCGGTTTCCAATGCCCACACCAGCTTTGGCGGCGCGATGCCCGCGGAGCGGCTGGGTATGGCGTTACAGATCTACGCAGATCTTGTGCAACGTCCGCTGCTGCCCAGCCCGCAACTCGAGGACAGTCGACAAGTTTGTCTCCATGAAATTCGCGCCATAGACGACGACCCTGCACAGAAAGCGATGCACGAGCTCCGCAATCGACATTACGGAGAACCTTACGGAAAGCCGACTCCAGGCACCCTTGCCGCGGTCGAGAACATTTCCATCAGTGACGTACAGAACCATGTAGATGCAACCTACCAACCCGGCGAAGCTATTCTCAGCGTCGCCGGGAAATTCGACTGGGACGAGTTGCGCAAACAGGTAGACGAGCTGTTTGGTGATTGGCCAGCACGACCGACGCGGTCGATTACGGAAAAATCCGGAACCGGTGGCTACATTCACATGGACCACGACTCCAGCCAAACGCACATCGCGATTGCGTATCCCAGCGTCCCGTATTCCGATCCACAATATTACCAGGCCCGTGGCGCTGTCGGTGTCTTGAGTGATGGTATGAGTTCGCGGCTGTTTGACGAAGTTCGAGAAAAACGGGGCTTGTGTTACACCGTACATGCACACTGCCATTCTTTCCGTGACCGTGGCAGCGTGATTTGTTACAGCGGTACAACAACAGAACGCGCGCAAGAAACTCTCGATGTCCTCATCGGAGAACTGACACGGTTGTCAGAAGGCATCCGGCAAGAGGAGCTCAATCGCCTCAAAGCAAGAATCAAGAGCGCACTGATTATGCAACAAGAATCCAGTGCCGCCCGTAGTGGATCGATTGCCGCAGATTGGTACTACCTGAAACGTGTCCAGACATTAGAGGAAATCGGTCGCATCATTGACGATCTGAGTTGTGACAGTATCAATGCGTATTTGGCCGAACATCCCCCCGCCGATTTCACGATTGTGACGCTGGGTGAAAAACAACTGGAGATCCCTCTTGGAATTTCGTCAGCAAACGCTCGATAACGGCTTGGAAGTGGTCGCCGAATGCAACCCGCAAGCCTATTCAACCGCGATCGCTTTCTTCGTGAAGACGGGTGCTCGGGACGAAACGCCCGAGCTCGCCGGAGTGAGTCACTTCCTGGAACACATGGTCTTCAAGGGCACTACCACGCGCACCGCCGAGGATGTGAACCGTACCCTGGATGAAATCGGCTCTCATTCCAATGCGTTTACGAGTGAGGAACAGACCGTCTTTTTCGCCACGGTCTTGCCCGAATACCAGGACCATGCTGTTGAACTGCTTGGCGACATCATGCGACCGGCTCTCCGTGAGCATGATTTCGAAACGGAAAAGCAGGTGATTCTCGAGGAGATCGCTAAGTACGATGACCAGCCTCCTTTTGGTGCCAACGAAAAATGCATGGCCGCACATTTTCCGCAGCATCCATTGGGACAAAGCGTGCTGGGAACCTGTGACAGTGTCACCGCGTTGAGCGCCGAACAGATGCGTGGTTACTTTGAAGAGCGTTACAGTCCGCAAAACATGGCGTTAGTCGCAGCCGGGAACGTCGATTTTGACCGTCTGGTCGAGCAAGCCAGTCAGTCGTGCGGACAATGGAAACCGTTTCCGACGCAACGTGAGACACCCCGCGCCCAGGCACACAGCGGCCTGGAAATCGTGCAGCACAGCGCTGCACATCAGGAATATGTGGTCCAAATCACGAATGGACCGGCTGCCGAAGACTCCAGTCGCTACGCAGGGCGTTTGCTGGCAACCATTCTTGGCGACGACAGTGGCAGCCGGCTCTTCTGGGAGCTGGTCGATACGGGTCTCGCAGAATACGCTTCCGTCGCCGCCTATGAATTCCAAGGTACCGGCATTTTCATGACGTTCCTATGCTGCGCCCCGGGGGACACTTCACGCAACCTCGAGCGAGTACGTGAAATTGAATTGGAACTGGAGTCTGGTGGAGTCCGGCCGGAAGAACTGCAACAAGCACAAAACAAAATCTCGGCACATCTCATTCTGCAAAGCGAACGTTCCACAAACCGCATGTTTAGTGTCGGAAACCATTGGATTCAACGCCACGAATATCGTACGGTGAGAGATATTATCAACGCTTATCAAGAAGTCACCTGCGACCAACTTGCCAGGCTGATTCAGCAGTATCCACTAAGTGCCAGCACCACTGTTGTCGTTGGGCCACACGCCGAACTCACACCGTCCTGATTGGCAATTACCCAGAACAAGCAATTCAACCCATTGGCGAACCAAGCCGTCAGGCTTGGTCCGCCAACCAGTGGAGGTCGTCGATGCTGTTACGCCAGCGTATCCTGCAGGCAAGTCTGTGGCTCCTAATTGGAAATCTGGCACTTGCTGCGCGGGCCGCTGATTGGCCCACCTACCAGCAGAATAACCGGCGCAATGCCCACACCAACGAACAGCTCGACGTGAAGCAGCTCGTGGTGCAATGGAAGTGGACTTCCGCAGCGTTGCCTGATCCCGCCTGGTCGGGACCCGCTAAATGGGATGCATATGCCGGCATCCGCGGTCTGCGCTCCATGCGCAATTATGACCCGGTTTTTCATCCGGTCTCGGTGCAGCACAAGATTTGGTTCGGATCTACTGCGGACGAAGGCGTCTATTGCCTCGATGCGGCAACCGGCAAGAAAGTCTGGATGTTTCCTACCGGGGGCCCGGTACGAGTGGCTCCAACCTGGGCTGACGGACGGCTGTATTTTGCCTCAGACGATGGATTTGCCTACTGCCTCAATGCCACCAGCGGAGCACTCATCTGGAAATTCAAACCCAGTCCCGAAAGCGATCAGATCGTGAACAATGGACGACTCATTCCGTTCTGGCCATGCCGCAGCGGTGTACTCGTCGATAAGAACGTAGCCTACTTCACTGCTTCAATGCTACCCTGGAAGACCTCCTATCTGTGCGCTGTGGATGCCCTGCGGGGGACCCCCGAGGCCGAGGGATGTTTTGTCCGTGAAATCAACGAACAAACGATGGAAGGTCCGCTCGTTGCCTCTCCCACAAGGCTCATCGTGCCTCAAGGTCGGGTCGCGCCCCAGCTATTTTCGCGTACGGATGGAAAGCCTCTCGGTGCCCTGAAAGGTGGCGGCGGATCGTTTGTCGTACTGGCCAACGAAGATTTAATCCTCCACGGTCCCGGTAACAAGAAAGGCTGGATCACCGCCAGCAAATCGACAACGGGAGAGACGATCGCCACTTATCGTCGTGGTAATGCCATGGTCGTAGCCAACGCGGTGTCATACATGTTGACCGACGATACGCTGGCCGCAACCGACGTCGCCCGGAGAAAGCCCCTATGGCAGACCCCTTGCGATTGCGGACTGGCACTGGTGCTTGCGGGAGATACGTTGTTTGCCGGTGGCACCGATCGCGTCTGTGCATTTCGGGTCAGCGACGGACAGCAAGTCTGGGAACACGAGGTCTCCGGGAGAGCCTATGGCTTGGCAGTCGCCAACGGCCAATTGCTCGTCAGTACCGATCTGGGTGTGCTCTACGCCTTTGCCCGCGGCGAACCCCGCGCGGTCACAGCCAGCACAACGCCAGAGGAAACTGCCAGTGTTGAGATAACGCAAAAACTGTCACCCATCCCCCAAATCGATGATGCGGGTCTGGCTGGCCGCTGGGTTTTCCATCGGAGCCAGCGATCCGCTGGAGCGATCCGCAACCTCGCGGGAAAACGCGCCGCAACCTTGACTGGAAAACCTCGCTTCGCGCGCGTTGAAGATCATGAAGCACTCGTACTTGACGGTAGTTCGACGCAAGTGCTGATTGCCAAAGACCATCGCACGGCCAGATTACCCAACCGTGAAATCACGGCAGAAGCCTGGGTACGCATCGATACGCCACTCCAATGGGGCGGAATCGTGGGCGCTATTCAAGACAACGGTACTTTCGAGCGTGGCTGGTTATTGGGGTATAGCGAACTGAATCCGACCTTCGCCTTAGCCAGTAAAAAAGGCAGTGGAAAACTAACTTACTTAAAAGCAAAAACTGCGTTACGGCAGGGCAAGTGGTACCACGTGGTGGGCACCTACGATGGACAACAAATGCGACTGTACATCAACGGCAAGCTGGAGAACCAGTCGAGTGCAGAGCAGGGGGATATCTTTTACCCGCCCCAGGCGTTCTTCGAAATCGGCGCGTACCACGACAAGGATGAGAATTTCAGAATGACTGGAATGCTCAATGAAGTCCGTATCTATCGCCGCGTCCTCACGGCCACAGAAATTCAACAACACGCAGAAACAAAAACACTGCGCACTCCTCCACCGGCCGACCTCGCTCTGGGGCCGTATCTCCAGTTCACCGAACCCGGCAAGGCCGTCATCCGGTGGCACACGCATCAGCCGACCAGTACCCACTTGAGTTATCAGTTAGACAGTAGCGAGAGCACCCAGCGCATACATCTCGAAGGTTCACGCCTGGAACACGAGGTCGTGTTAACCGGATTACGACACAACCGCGTCTATTCTTACTCTATTCATTTAGACGATCCGGCCAACCCATCCGGAACTGCCGGGCCCTACGAATGCGATACCTTCTTCAATTACGAAGCCCGCCGCGTCAGGGTACCTGTGCCAGGCAGTTCCACTACAGCATCCGCTGTCAACCAGGCAGCAGTAACGCCCCAACCTGTGGTGGACCTTGTTCAAGGGATCCTACAAAACACGCCCGCAAAACGCGGGATCTGCCTCGTACTGGGAGCAGATGTGGAACTCTGCCAATCGTTGGCACGTCAAAGTCAGTTCCGCATCGTGGTCGCCGAACAAGAACCAACCCGTCTGGCAAAACTCGTTCCGATAGCATCTGCTGCGGCCGGTCGCATCGTGTTACGTCAGGTGACCTCTTTTGAGCGGCTACCCTTCACCAGCGCATTCGCCAACCTGGTGATCTGCAGCCAGATGACAAAATCAGGAACACCAGTGCCCATTTCGCCGCAAGAGTGCCAGAGACTTGCACGGCCCGATGGTGGCGTCGTCTGGTGGCCGGCTAGTGACAAACGCGGACAACAGTTCTTTCCCCGATCGTCTTCGCTGGCAATCTCTGGACACAACCTGCTACGTGCCCAGCGCGACGCGTTACCTGGCGCTGGAGAATGGTCGCACCTCTACGGCAAACCAAACAACTCAGCTTTTGGTGGAGAAACACTCGGCGGTGCCGCCAACGTCGGCGAACTGGAAGTCCAGTGGGTCGGCAAACCTGGCGCGCGTTATCAGCCGGACCGCAACGGCCGTAAACCTGCACCCTTGTCGACCGCGGGTCGTCTTTTCCTGCAAGGCTTACAGCGTTTGATCGCGCTCGATGCTTACAACGGAACCGTCCTCTGGTCATTAGAGATCCCACCACTCGGCCGGTTCAATATGCCACGTGACTGTAGCAACTGGTGTGCCGATCGCGACCATCTATTCGTCGTAATCCAAAACCGCTGCTGGCAAATCAATGCGGCCACCGGAGAGATACGCCGTTTTCACGAGGTACTGAAGGACAGCCGCTACGCTTGGGATGCGGATTGGGGCTATGTGGCACGGGTCGACAACCTCCTGATCGGAAGTAGTGTGAAGAAAGGCTCCAGCTTCACCAGCTTCTGGGGCGGTGCAGGGCAGGGGTGGTACGATTCCGTATCGGGAGAAGTCACTCACCAGGTCTGCAGCGATCAAATCTTCGCCATCGATTTGCCCGGCAAGCAACCCGCCTGGAACTACCAATCGGGTGTAATTCTCAACCCAACGATTACGATTGGTGATGGACACATCTTCTTCGTCGAATGCCGCCAGCCGGACATCCAACAGGAAGCCGTGAGGAGAATTGGTCGACCGGAACTCTGGCAGGACCAGTTCCTCGTCGCCTTGGACGCGGCCACTGGGAAAAAAGTCTGGGAAAAACCGCTGACCAGTGCCCCGGGTACTGTCGTGTTTTACCTAGCACAAAGTGATAACCAGCTGGTCCTGGTCTCCTCCACAGACAAACACTATCACACCTACGTTTATCAGACAAAAGACGGTACCCCCATCTGGAAAAAACGTTTCGCCTGGCAAAGCGACAACCACGGCGGTCACATGTCTCGGCCTGCGATTGTCGACAATACGTTGTATGTCAGGCCACGCGTATTCGAACTGGGTACAGGCCTGGAACTGTCCCGAAAACTGCCGGCAGGTGGCTGTGGTACCTACGCCTGTACAACCGATGCGCTCTTTTTCCGCTCTAGCCAGGTCACGGTATGGGATCGTGAACGTGGTAACACGACCCAGTGGAAGCGACTGCGACCTGACTGCTGGTTGAGCACAATTCCCGCTGGCGGGATGTTACTGTCACCAGAAGCGGGGGGCGGGTGCAGCTGTGGATCCTGGATGGAAACGTCGATCGGATTTCGGCCACGACTGCGCAACTAAGGAATCCTGGCGGCGACGGGATCGCGAACGGCCCAGCCACGCGTTGTGTCAGCGCAAACGCAATTCGAACGGGCGGAGTCGTGCAAAAACGAGACGGATTCTGCCAGGGCAACGTGGTTATTCTCGAGCCCGCATGAAGAAATAGAGCAGCGTCAGCATGCTGCTGATGACGGCAGCCACGTAGGTAAGCGCTGCCGCGTTGAGTACCCGATCGATTCCCTTCCGTTCATCCGGGTCAACGATACCGGCTTCCAACACGAGATGCTTCGCGCGTGAACTAGCGTCAAATTCGACGGGCAACGTAATGACTTGAAACAAGAGCACCAGAGAGAACAGGGCAGCCCCCACCAGTAGCAAGTGGGTCATCGACATCAAGAGACCGACTAACATCACTAGATAACCCAGCGACGATCCAATCCCGGCCAGAGGTACCAGCGCAGTGCGCATTCCCAGAAACGCGTACTTCTCTGCGTGCTGGATAGCGTGCCCCGCTTCATGGCAGGCAATACCAATCGCTGCCACCGAGGAGCTGTTGTAAACGTTTTCAGACAGCGCCAGCTGACGATTACTCGGATTGTAGTGATCACTCAAGTCACCGTGCGTGGGGACAATCGTCACATCGCCGATGCCGGCGCGCTGCAACAAAATCTGGGCTGCCTGCGCACCGGTAATCCCGCGACGCGCAGCCACTTGTGAATAGCGATTGAAAGCCGCCCGAACCGCGAGGCTGGCAGCCCCCGAAATCAACATGCCGGGTAGCATGACCACCAGTACGTAGAGTGGGTCAAAAACAAACATCCTTACTCCTCCGAGGTGTCAATACACTGCCCGTTACCTAGCATTACCCCACAAAACAGGTCAAGTCCTACTTCCGGAGATTCCGATGACGACGCCAGCTAACTCCGCCCTCAATTGGAACCAAAAAGTGGTTTAAGTTGAGGTACGCACCTGTTCAAAGGGTTGTTCGTTCACCAAGCAACGATCTTGCCAGAGTTTTCTCGGCACAACAAAGGTTTTTCGTATTTCAGTGGTAGTTCCACAATTGCCCGGCTGCTCGGGGCTCGCTAGGCTCTCTGATCAGGAACAACCCTGATTATTCAGCCCTGTTCTCCAAATGGAATTTTCAACTCGTGAAAGCACTGCTCACTTTGCAGAAATTGATGGGCCTCATCGAAGCGCGGCGAGACCAACCTCCTGAAAATTCGTACACTGCAACGCTGCTGGCCGGCGGCATCGACCGTATCGGAGAAAAACTCAGCGAAGAAGCAGCGGAAGTCATTTCCGCTGCCGAGAAGGTCGATGGCAGCGAAACACGTCGCGACGAGGTCGTTCACGAAGCGGCGGACCTGATGTACCACCTGTTTGTACTGCTGGCTTTCAGCCGCGTGGGCCTCGATGAAGTATCCGCAGAGCTACGTTCCCGTTTCGGGACGTCGGGACTCAAAGAAAAAGCATCCCGGAAACCGCGACCGTAAACCAGTCTTCTCTCTATCCTCCACGGCGATCCGGTCTGGCCCACGCAACAAACATTACCACGAATCGCGTCGGCACGGCTCAGCGCAACGAGTCAAGATAAGCGAGTAAATCGGCCATCTTTACCAGATCGAGCTCTTTCTCGAGCCCTTCAGGCATAAACGACAGACCGGTACTGCTCATTTGGTCAACGTCCGCCCTGGGAACTTCAACTAGGACTCCGTCTGGACGTCGTAGCAAGAGGCTATTGGCGCTTTCCGACTCGACCATTCCTGTGATCACTCGGGCATCCAGCGTGGTCAATACGTAGGCCAGGTACTTGGGTTTGACTTCGCGATTCGGGTCCAAGATATTCAACAAAATCGCGGGAAGTCCGCGATTGCGGATCCCACGCAAATCTGCACCGAGTGCAGTGCCAACTCCTTCCAGCCGGTGACACGCCGAACAGACTTTCTTGAATACCTGCTGGCCGCGGCGTGGGTCACCCTGACGCTGCAGTGCGGGCTGGAAGGACTCTACGATTTGCGACCGGCGTCCCGGTTGGGGCGCACCAAACAACTCGGTAGCCCGGCGTGCCAGCAGCGGATCCGGATGTTTCTGCAACAACGCAATCCGCGCCGGGTCCACTTCGGCACGGCGCACCCGATCCTGCCCCACCGCCTCCAGGAACGCAGCGATCCAGGAGGGACGCGATAGCAACGCCTCCGCAGCAGCCGCGCGCAAACCAGGACTCAGTGTCTGCCAGCGTCCCAGGAGCACTGCCGCCACCGCTGGCTCACTGTAGGAACCTAAGGTCTCGATCACAGCTGCCTGGATGCGGGCCGGTTGTTGCAGATCAAAACACTGCTCCAATAACTCGCGGGTATCGCTAAACGGCGCCAATCTCAGGCTGCGAACTGCTTCGACACGACGTTGCAAGCGTTGTGCATCATCCACCGCCACCACTTTGGCCTGACTGATCAGCTCCGCCAGAATTTCTGCGGCTTTGCCGCCCGTGGCGCTCAGTTCACGACGGCGTTTCGGATCTTTCAAACGCGTCACGAGCCCGGCGACAATGCGCTGCGCGAGTTTCCGTTCCAGGGTCGTCACCTGTTGCAGGGACTGAAGGACGGCCGCAACCTGGCTATCACGATTGGCTGCACCGATTTGCTCTGCCAATGCAACGAGGAAAAGAGGGCCGTGCTCACTCCCTGTAAAGTCGCGATCTGCCAGTAACTCGGAAAACACAACGCCACCTGTATCTTTGAGCGAACTAAGCAGCGCCAGGCGAACCCATTGATCATCTCCGTCCATCTTCGCCAGTCGAGCCAGCGCCTGAATGCTTGTCCGGCCATCCCAGGATCCCAATGAAAATGCCAATTGATACCGGACGCGTGGATCTACATCGTTCGTCATCTCCGTAACACGAAGGCCGATCTCGGGGGCTTCGGCGATCATCGGTTCAGCGAGCTTCAAAGCGTGTACACGGACCATCGGTTCGACGTCTTGCAAACCAGCAAGAATCTCCGCAGTCGTCAATGCAGAGAGGCCTCGCAAGGCATACATGGCGGTCATACGCCCCTGTGCAAGTCGGGCCTTAACGACCATCTCACGTAATGGTCGAATCGCATCCCTGTCTTGACGCTGGTAAAGGAGTCTGGCCGCCGTGTCCCGGTGCCAGCCGTTTGGATGATCAAGCATGCCTGCCAGCTGTTGTGTCGTTGCTGCCCGCAGATTGGGGGGACTGGTCGGCTGAAACTCTGCGGTAGCGATCCGATAAATCCGCCCCCGGTCGTTACCGCCAACGGGCTTCAAATGCGGAAGAAACTCTGGAGGCAAGAAAGCCGCACCCTCGATCAACGAGCGATAGATATCAAGGAGGTAGAGATTACCGTCTGGTGCATTGACAAACTGAACTGGTCGCGTCCAGATATCGCGAGAAGCCAGAAATTCGCGATCTGTTTCGGCGCGCCGCGCTACCAACCCTAAACCCTCGGTTACCAACCGTGCTCGATAAACCAGATTGTTAGCTGCGTCGCCGATCAACAAGCTACCCGCGAATTGCGCGGGCCAGGCATGGCCTCGATAGACCGTGATGCCCGTCGCCGCAGTAAAAAAGCCAAACGGCTTTCCCCCTTCATCGGACCCGCGAAAACGGCCCTCCCGACGAAGTGTCGTGCGCAGTACACGCCACGGTTCATTCGGACTGATACGAAACAAACGTGTAAATTTTCCCTGTGGCGTAATGTCTACTGCCGCGGCAGGAGATTTCGTGTATGGGTTGCGTGCCAAATAGCGATCGTCGTACATCAGCATCTGGGCCGGAACGCTATTGGAACACACGAATTTCCGCCCCCAATCATCCATGCTCATTCCATGCTGGCCGCCACCGCTGGTCAGTTCAAATTGACTTGGATCACGGGGATCAAAGATCAATCCGCGGCCGCGTACAGATACCGGTGCCGACGCTCCAGGCGTGTTAGGACGAACCTCCCCACCCGCAAGACTGGTGGACAGATGAAATCGGTTATCAAGACCCCACCGTAATGAATTAAGATGCGCTTCACCTGCCTTGTCACGACCGAAACCGGTGAATACCACCTTTCGTACATCGGCATGGCCATCGCGATTCGTATCTTTCAGATACAGCAAATCAGGCGCCGCGCCGACAAATACACCACCGTCCCAACAGGCGACTGCCGTCGGGTATTCGAGTCCATCGGCAAATACCACACTCTGATCATAGATTCCATCTCCATTGGTATCTGCGAGGCGGCGCACAGATCCTTTGGGAACCGGGGTCGTCACGGCGTAGGCGTTGTACTGTGGCAATTCAACGACGTACATCCGGCCAACAGCATCAAAATCAACGGCCACCGGATCGCGCACATCAGGTTCTGCCGCGACCAGATCGACACGAAATCCCGATCGCAATTGCATCTGTTCGCGCGACGCATTCGGTTTTCGAGGTGGCACAGGTTCGAGCTTTGCCGCCAATTCCGCGATCAGACGATTCTTGGCGTCTTTTTCCGATTCCTGTTGGGCGGTCAGTCCATACGGCAATAAGCCCATCGCCAATAGAACTGCCCCTATTTGCCCCCGAGACGCCATCCCCAAATCAAACATCTTCCAGAATCCTCCTGACACAAAGAACCGCATGTCGCGTACCGGCGAGTCTAGGCGCTGACAACACTACTTGTCAAAGTGATCGCCTTCAGCTCAAGCAGAGACTCCCGGCAACACCACATTCGTACCCATTTGAACAAACCGGACAACAGAACACGGTGTGCTAGGTCCGATTAAGTTCCACTCCCGCGTCTGCCCGGACCCATTTCCTGCCAGTCTGATTCGCACGAGAACTCCCATGAATAATCTGTTTGCCACAATTCCCGACGATTTACCCACAGAACTCTTTGACACCTTACTGGAAACACCGTCGCTGCGCATCGAACGCATCATTTCAGAGGGGCACACAACAGCAGCAGGAGATTGGTACGACCAGTCACAGAATGAATGGGTGTTGCTTGTCCAAGGTGCGGCACGTTTACAATTCGAGGACGAACCACATCAACGAGAACTGAAACCCGGCGACTACATCAACATCGCTTCTGGTGTCCGGCATCGTGTTACCTGGACTACACCTGACAAACCAACAGTCTGGCTGGCGATTCACTATGGGAATGATTGACTGTCTTTTCGGTGACCTCTTGCGGTAAACTGGGGACGGCATCTGCAAGGAGTTCTCTGTGTTCCTGATCCGTAAACCGACAGCCCTGGCAATCGACCAGTTTCGCCAGTCTCAAGCCGGCCTGGACTTCACTTACTCCGCGGTCGGTGCGACCCGAGACACACCACCGTCAGGCTTTGTGGTCGACCACACGCGCGGACAGATCGGAGTCGGCGAAACGGATTTTCGGCGTGCCCAGGAAGCGTTGCGTAATTGGCGACAACTGGAACTGGGATGGGTTTCCACCGGTACGCCTCCTCCAGCTGTCGAAAAAGGCGAAACGGTTTCTGTATTAGCTCGGGTGTGTGGGCTGTGGTCGCTCAACGCCTGCCGGGTCGTCTACGTCATACAACAGCAGACACCCTGGCCAAGTTTTGGCTATGCCTACGGCACACTTCCGGATCATGCGGAAGCGGGCGAGGAACGCTTCCTGGTCGAATGGACACCGAGCGATAATGCCGTCTACTACGATATTCTGGCTTTCTCGCGACCACAACATCTCCTCTCCCAACTTGGCTATCCAATAGCACGTCGATTCCAACGACGATTCGCTCGCGAATCGATGGCCGCAATGCGGCACGCTGTCGAGCAGGTCAAATAGAGTATCCCTTGCTGGAACTGGCGACGAGATGCGACTGGTGTAAACTGCCCATCTAGCACTGGCGGCCCCAAGCAGATCGGTCCGTACAACCGCCCGGACCATGCGGGTTCTATGCCCCACCGTTTGAGTTAGAATCTGCCAGAGAACAACCAGTGGTTTTCGCAGAGCAACTCGCCAACTTCCGTATCTCAGGGGCGATCACACCGGTCCCCGTCGATCATGCAAATCTCCAATTTCGAACTATTTCCCATCAGTGTTCCTTACCTGCACGATGAACGTAGCAGTCGCGTCCACCGCGGTGGTGTTACCGCCATTGCGATCCGTCTGTCCACAGATGACGGACACGTCGGTTGGGGAGAAGCCTGCGTCGGCGCAGACGCAGCGTCGATTCTGGCGGCTGCCGAATCAGCTCGTCCTTTTCTCATCGGGCGTTCCCCATGGCAGAGCGAGGCCATTGCCCGCGACTTCTTTGGGACTGGCCTTTGGGACCATCGGGCAATGACCGGCAATTTTGCCTTCGCCGGCATCGATATGGCACTGTGGGACCTTTGTGGCAAGTCCTGCGGTGAGCCCATTTATCGCATGCTGGGAGGATCCCTGCGCGATGAAGTCGACTACTTCTGCTATCTGTCGCAGGGTTCTGTTGAGCACCTCCGCAGAGAGTGTCAGGAAGGGGTGAAACGCGGCCACACCTGTTTCTATCTGAAGGTTGGTATCGACGCTGAAGCAGAGACTGAAATGCTGTCCACCGTGCGCGCAGCGATCGGCCCTGACCGCAAGCTGAGAATCGACGCCAATCAAGCCTGGACCGTGCCTGTGGCAACTCAACTCCTCAATCAATGGCACCAGGCCTTTTCCATTGATTTTGTGGAAGCGCCAGTACCCGTCTTTCCACTGGCCAATATGCGCGACTTGCGGCAACGTGTGGACGTTAGCTTTTGCGCGAACGAAGGACTATGGACTACAGCGGATGCCTACCGCGTGATTCGCAGCCGCTGTGCAGACATACTCTGCTTTAGCGGTTACTGGGTAGGAACATTGCGTCGTTTCCACACACTCTGCCAGGTCGCCCACCTGGAAGGTCTCGCTGTCTGCAAGCACACTCACGGTGAACTTGGAATCGCCGCCGCCGCCGCGCAGCATGTTCTCCTGGCAATCCCCAACGCCTGCGACGGCGCCCAACAAACTGCTGCGATGATGGCAGACGACATCCTCCAGACACCACTTCCGATCGCCTCGACAGCCCGCTGGGGACGCATCGACGGACCCGGTCTGGGCATCGAAGTCAGCGAAGAAAAAATCGCGACTTACGCGGAACTATACCGCCAGCAAGGGCAGTTCCTCCCCTATCAGTCTGATCCGCCACAATAATCCGAGCGGTGTTCCCGGCAGCGTTTCACGTCGCCGATCCCAACGCACGATTCACAATCTCGGCCACATCGTTGGAAAGCTGCGCATGCGAGCGAATTCGGTCCAATTGCGCCAACATCAATGCCTGACGTTCCTGGTCAAAGCGTTTCCAATCATTGAGCGCTGCCACCAGGCGTGCCGCGACTTGGGGATTCGCCCCATCCAGCTCCAACACGATGTCTGCCAAAAAGGCATACCCCCTGCCATCACTCGAATGGAATCGTAACTGATTCTGCATGCCAAACGTCCCGGCCAGGGAACGGACACGGTTAGGATTCGACAAATGATAGTCAGGATGCTGGGACAATTGCACAACACAGTCAACCGCATCGGCGCGTGTGGAAACAGCCTGCACACCAAACCACTTGTCTAATACCAGCGGGTCCTCTTTCCACCGGTCGTAAAACTCCGCCAGTGCCGCATCACGTTCCGGCACCGTTAAATCGATCAGGCAGGCCAGTGCAGACTGCTGATCGGTCATGTTGTCCGCTGATCTGAATTGACCGATTGCCAGATCGACGGATTCCTGCTCGCCCAGTGTGACCAGGTATCCCAATGCGGTATTTTTCAGACGCCGTGCCTGAATCGACGCCGAGTCTTTACGATAGGGGCCAGTTACAACACAAGCTTCGTACAATTCCCTGAGCGGATCCCGAAAGTGCGTCGCCAACTGGCCACGTAGAAATTCACGTGCCTGGTGGATACTGTCCGGATCAACCACTTCCATCTCTTGTCCCAACACCATCTCACCTGGCAGCGTCAGCAACAGCGATTTGAAGGCCCCATCCAACGCTTCATCGCGCAACAAACTGCCAAATGCTTCGAGAAACAACGTATCTACCTGCAACGGTACATCACGGCCAGCCTGCTCACACAATTCCAGCAACAACTGCGTGCCAAAGGTCTGCGCCGCATCCCAGCGATTGAACGGGTCACTGTCATAACTCATCAAGAATGCCAGCTCTTCACGATCGCGTTTCAGATGCAGGCGTACCGGGCTGGAAAACTCTCGCAAGACGGATGGAACAGGCCGCTCAGGAAAACCTTTGAACGTGTACGTCTCAGATTGTGCGTGCAACTCTAATAAATGCGTAGCTTGCGGCTGCCCAGGCTGTTCAGCGCACTCGGCCTCCAACGCCCTGCCATCCGCCCCCAGCCAACCAATCTTCACCGGCAAGTGCAGTGGTCGTCGATTCTGGGTTCCCGGGAGGTCATAGGCGTGTTTCGGGTAGCCCTGTGAAAACTGAAGCTCGTAAACCCCCTCGTCAGGCTTCCATGTACCGTCAACATGCAACTCAGGAGTACCCGCCTGCGCATACCAAAGACCGAATTGATCCAGATCCACACCGTTCGCATCCGCCATACTCGCGCGAAAATCATCGCAGGTCACAGCCTGGCCATCGTGCCTCTGGAAATAGAGGTCCATTCCCTTACGAAATCCATCTGCCCCTACCAAGGTGTGGTACATCCGAATGATCTCAGCCCCTTTCTCATACACCGTGACAGTGTAGAAATTGTCCATGGAGATGTAGGACTCGGGACGAATCGGGTGGGCCATCGGTCCGCTGTCTTCCGGAAATTGCCGCGTTCGCAGTTGTTTGACATCTTCAATCCGTTTCACCGCAGCAGAGGTCTGGTCTGCCGTAAACTGCTGGTCACGGAAAACCGTTAAACCTTCTTTCAAAGTCAACTGAAACCAATCGCGACAGGTCACCCGGTTACCCGTCCAATTGTGGAAGTACTCGTGGGCAATGATTGCTTCGATCAACTCATAGTCCGCATCGGTCGCCGTATCCGGGCGTGCCAGCACATATTTCGAATTGAAGACGTTCAGGCCTTTGTTTTCCATGGCGCCCATGTTGAAGTCGTTCACTGCAACAATCATGTAAATGTCCAGGTCGTATTCCAGCCCAAAGACCTGTTCATCCCACTCCATCGCCTTGATTAACGACTGCAACGCATGCTCACAGCGGTCAATGTTTTCAGGCTGCACCCAAATCTCCAGCTGGACCTGGCGACCACTCTGTGTCGAAAAGAGGCCGCGATGACAACGCAAATCACCAGCCACCAAAGCAAATAAATAAGAAGGCTTAGGATGAGGATCTTCCCAACTGACCTGATGCCTCCCATCCTCTAACTCACGTGACGCCACGCGGTTCCCGTTCGACAACAAGACCGGGTACTGGGTTTGATCCGCTGAAATCGTGACACGGTAGGTCGCCATGACATCAGGCCGATCCAGGAAGTAGGTGATACGCCGGAAGCCCATCGCCTCGCATTGCGTACAGAAGTTGCCACTGGACCGATAGAGACCACTGAGGGAGGTGTTCTCGTCGGGGTTAATTTCAACCAGGATTTCCAGCGTAAAACGCTCTGGGACTTGCTCAAGCGTCAAGAGATTGTCAGCAAGCCGATACTCTTGAGCGTTGAGCTCCCGCCCCTCAAGCCAGACTCCGAGAAGCTGAAGATCTTCTCCATTGAGTACCAAGGGGCCCTGCGGAACCTGTTCATTCTGGAAAAACTTGATCCTGCTACGAACACGAGTTTGCTGTTCCTGCAGATCGAAATCGAGTTCCACCGACTCGATCCAATACGTCGGTGGGGCGTACTGATTGCGTTGAACGACCGTGGGCTGCTTGGCGGACATCTTGATTCTAATCCGTGGGTGTAAGTCAACGTGTCAATAAGAAACCAAATGGAAGCATGCTCATCCGCGACCGCTGTACGAGCAAGCCCGCGCTGATCGCAGAGCACTGATCAAATCGAAGTCTGGCAGGTCGCCAGGCATTGCAACAGGCGCTCTACCACGTCCATCGAACCCACCATGCGAAAAGTTCCTCCACCGGGAAAGGGGCAATCAATTACTTTCCATGGTGGTGCGCTTCGAACAGGGGGTGCTTTGCATTACCACGAGAAACAACGTAGGCGATGAGATCCAAAATTTCTTCACGTGACAGCCGGTTCAGCAAGCCCTTCGGCATCATGGAAACCGGAGACTTCTGACGCGACTCAATCTCAGCGGTCAATAGCCGTGTCGGTTTCCCTTTGGCGAGCGGGTCGATCACGATTTCCACCGCCTCCGGCTTTTCACCCACAACCATCCCCGTGATAAGTTTTCCAGATTCCATCACAAAGACATAGGAGGCAAACTTCTCATCGATTTGCTTGGACGGATCAAGAATCGACTGCAGGATGTGCTCAGCCGTCTGTTTCTTGGGATCCAGTTTAGCCAAGTCAGGACCAAACTGCTGTCCCACATTATTCAGCTTGTGGCAAGCGACACAGTTGGCCACCTTGAACAGTTCTTTGCCCACCTCAAATGCCCGCCCGCCCGGCAACGGCTTCACGTTTGCCGCAAGGTCCGCAAACTTCCACTCCTGCGACCGCGTATTGAACTTCAGCAATTCATCCTTCAATGTGAGGGGTTTTGCTGCCAGATACGCCACCGGGTCGGCGCGGTACTCTTCCAGGTTGTCAACCACATACAAGGCGCCATACATTCTTCGCCAGTGACCTGGATACGTACAGACGTAAGGGTAGACACCTGGAGCCGTGGGAACTTCAAAGACCAGGGCCTGAACCTGGCCTCCCTGCAACAGGCGACTTGCCAGCAAGATCTGGTCTGACTCGGGAATGTACTGCCGCGCCATCGCATCCGCATCCCGGGCACTCGACTCAGCCAGCATGCCTACCTCTGCCAGTGAGCCGGGACGAAGAATGGCAAAGTTGTGGGGCATGTTATCTGAATTCGAGAAGCGGAATTCAACCGGTTTGCCGGCTTGAACAACGATTCTCTCCTTGTCGTAGATCATCCGATGTGGAACGGTGCCCACAGCAATCACCCGCACATCCAGATTCGTCAGCCGGTCCTGAATTGCCTGCCCTTCTTCGGCCGACAGCTTTCCGGACAGTCCACGAGCCAATGCCATCGCTTCGGTCGCAGCTGGACCGGTGCGGAATTCCGTTGGAATCTCGCTGAGGTAACCGACCAGGTTGTCCACCAACGGGCGGACTTCTTTAACCGGCCAGTGTTTCGTTGGAATCGCCCGCAGCGCCCGGATCGCAGCGTCGCGACTGCGGCCTGCCTTGACCAGTGCTGTCAGGTCAGTGACTTTTTCCTGCTCATGACCGGGAATCTCCGCAAAAGCGCGAATTGCGACGTCGTGCAATGTCTCACCACCCTGAACTGTGAGACGGTCGAGCGGAATAGCTTGCTTCCGGAACCCGGGGCCAGCCCACCGAACCTGCAACCCATCCGCACCACCATTGTCGAAATAAGTTACTGTGATCGGATGGGAACCCGCGGGCAGATCGATAGCTCCGGATTTTTCGACCATGCCATGCAGGCCATCATTGTTGACCACCATCCGATCTCCGAGATAGATTCGTGAACCATCATCGGAGTTCGCAAAAAACGTATACCGACCCGACTTCGGAATGTACAACGAGCCGCTGAATCGCAGGGCAAATTGATCCGCCTGTTTCCGCTGCGGCACATCAATGGTGATCCGACTGGCGATCCCCGTCTCCTTGGGCTTCATTTTGGCGAGTGTCTCACGCGCTACGTTGTTAGCGCTAGGGTAAAAGTAATCAACGCGAAGGCCATGTTGCTGCAGATTGGCGCCACCTTGTTCCGCCGCCAGCGAGCCGGGCAATTCAGAGATCAACGGCCGCACTTTGGTATACAGCGTCGCTCGCAGCGTTTCATTAGCAACACCGGGAATCGCGTCCAGGAAATCGCGCAAGCGAGATTTGCTCTGTACGGCGGCAAGATAGGCATCATCGGCTGACCCGGACGCCGTGATCCAAGCGGCATAGCCCAATTGGCGGGTTGCCTGCGAAGCACCCTTCGTTGCCAAAGCCTCAATCCTCGTTTGCAGTTTCTGCAATGCCTCCGTCGATTGCACCAGGAGCAGTTGGCCAAGTCCCTCAAGATTACTCTTGGGTTCCCTGGTGATACGATCCTCAATGACTTCCATTAATAACTCGGGCTCTGGGGCGCCGCGCACCACAGCTAAACTGCGCAGCGCCTCCCGCAGTGGGTCAATCGGCACACCGGTCCGTGAGAGGATCGCCAGGCAGACAGCCTCCGTACGTTCCAGCTTAAGCAGGTCGGTAACGCTGGCGTTACGGAGCACGTAACGCTGCGCCGCGGATGACAACGGGCGTCCCGATTTCACCGCGTCCTGGACAACCTGATCCACATTGATCCGACCTTGTGCATATTTAATCACCGTATCCAGTTCGGGATCGGTCGGACGCGTAGCCACCTCAAAAATAACCTCCGCCGCATCCAGCCCCGGAAAAGCTACCGCCGCTTTCACCGCCTCTGCGCGCACCAAAGCCGCAGTGTCCCGGGCCGCTGATACCAGAATATCTTCGCCCTCCTTAACACGCGTTCCCCAGTGACCCAGTGTTCGAATCGCTGCAGCCCGCACGCGCGGCTCCTCAGCCTGGAACACGGTCTTCAGTAAATCGAGATTCACAACCCGCTGCTCCTCCAGGACCCACAGGCACTCCAACAAGGCCTGCGCATCGGCGGGATCGGCGGGATCGAGACCGGCTGCCCAACGCCCAACCTCGGTAGCAACGTGGTCACGTTGCCGGCCACTCAGTTCCAGTCGCGCGCGGTACCGGACACCATTTTCGGCCGCGTAGAAAGCCTGCAAAACGTCAACGACCGGTTTACCTTTCAGCTTCACTGGGTCCAGCAACGGACGCCCTTTGTACGTAACGCGGTAGATACGACCATGCGCGTGATCCCGGTTGGGATCACGCATATTATGCTGCATGTGACCGATCAATACGTTACACCAATCCGAAACGTAGAGCGCGCCATCGCCGCCAACTTCAATGTCAGTCGGGCGAAAATTCGGATCCGATGAAACCAGAATAGGATCTACTTCATGCGCCGTGATATCTGCACCGTTGTAACGCACTTCATGCTGCAGAACTCCCAGGAATCCGATGCAATTGCAGATCAGGAAATTACCGTTATTACGCTCCGGGAAATGTGAGCTGGAGAGAATGCCAGTGGCGGACACGGGACGAACGCGTTTGCGAAACCACTGCTTATTTCCCACACCCTGGCCAATGTTTACATACGAGCCAGTGCCACTGGTTCCGTCGTTGGCAAACTGGTACCCCCATTGGTCGAAGACATCGCCGTGTGGATTGGGACCGATGGGAAACACAAAGCTCATCTCATAAGTCCGCGGATCAAACCGGTAGACCCCCGATTTGCCCGAACGAAACGTACCCGTTGGAGTCTCAATATTGGAAACATTGAAGATGCCACGCGACCAATACAAACCACCGTCCGGACCAATGGTCAGCGCGTTGGCAGTATGGTGCGTGTCCGCACTCGACAGTCCTTGCAGAACGCGAATTTTGACGTCCGCCTGATCATCTCCGTCGCTGTCCTTGAGAAACCAGATTTCCGGAGGCGCCGCCACCAGCATGCCGCCTCCCCAAAACTCAAAGCCCGTAATACTGTTGAGCTGGTCGGCAAAAATCACACACTTGTCGGCAACCCCGTCACGATTTTCATCCGGAAAGCAGAGAATACGGTCGGTACGTGGTTCAGTAGGATTCCAGTGTGGGTAAGAAGGCCACACCGATGCAAACAGGCGACCGTCGGTATCCACCGCCATCTGCACAGGGTTGACCAATTCGGGGAACATCTCCTCCGAAGCGAACACATTCACCTGCATCCCCTCGGCAATCTTCATCTTGCCGATCGAGTCCTGGGCAGAAAGGTAGGGATGCTTGCCGCCAGCCAGCGCACCCGGTTTGTTCGTTTTCACAGCCAGCAACTTGGGGAGATTCTTATCGGATATTTTTAGATCACCGCCCGCTGCGACCGACCAAACACGTTGGTCACGATTCGCAGTCATCACATCAAAGATCTCCATTTCTCTGCGCATCACGTCTGCATTGGATTGGCCAAACCAGTTCAATTTCGACCTGCCCCCAAACACGTTATAGCCGTCAACGACGCGATAGCGACTGAACCAATGGAGATTCTTCTCAAGGACCGCTTGTCGCAGTTTTTCCAGCTGCTCGGGGTTAGCAGAAGAAGCGCCGGCAACACCAAACAGGTCCTGCATGATGACATCTGCGAGCACGCGGTTCCCGTGTTCCAGCAGGTGGATCCCATTCATCGAGAGTGGCTTGGACTGAGCGCTCGCATAACGCTCCAGCGTGGGATGAAACAAGTCGACGAACAACACGCCCGCCGCTTTACTGACGCGTTGCATGACCTGGGTGTAACGCAGGAGATTTCGGTTATTTTCGACACCATCCGGGAGATAAGGGAGATTCAGATTCTCGTGCGCGATCGGAGAAAACACAACGATTCGTGGTGCCGCCTGTCCGTTGTATTTCTGGCGTTTCATTCCGGCCAGCATCGCAGTCACGTTTTTCTCGAATGCCGGCAGGCCAGCCTCACCGCGCAACGCTTCGTTGTAGCCGAAAAAACAGAACACAACGTCGGCACCGACTTTAGTGAGCCACGCATCGGCAGTACCAAAATTGTCTGAGCGTGGACGGGACTGAACTTCGTCACCCGCAAAACCGAGATTGCGAAACGTCAAACGGTGCCGGGGATACCGATCATGAATCAATGTCTCCAGCCAGGCGTGGTGCTGCATGCGATCAGCAAGCGTGTTCCCGACATAACAGACGCGGTCTTCTGGCTGAAAGGTCAATCTCGGCTCGGCAGCCCCCGCCTGGGCCCACACCATCAGCAACCACACCCACAGAACACTGTGACTGACAAGAACACGCTGCTCTGAAATCATTCGATCTCTTTCCAAGTTGCCATGACCAACTGTAGCGATCTCATCGCCAACGCCACTTTCGCCGACGATGCTTGCCGCATAGCTTAACAGAAAAAGATGCCGGCAAGGCAATTCTACGGGTATTGCCGAGCCCCTGGCCGCTCAGCCGTCTGCTGGCACAGTCGCCACGTCGACAACATCGTGGAGTCCACATCGGCAATCGAACTCGCCCCGGTGACAAACCCTCGAAGTTGTCCATTGCCCTGCGGCTCCCACTGGCCGATAATGAATTTCGTGTGGCCCCGAAACCTGTCTTCCGAGGCTTCCTCGTGCTTACGTTTTCCGGTTCCCGACGAACACTCTGTGATGGTCTCAACCGCCGCCAGCTACTCCAGGTCGGCGGGCTGGAATTGCTCGGCCTGACTGCGCAGCAACAGACCCTGACTGCGCAGCAACAGACACTGGGGAATAACAACGCCACCCTGCCCGCGTTTGGGCGTGCCAAGTCGTGCATCCTGATCTTTCCGTACGGATCACCATCCTCCCACGAGACGTTTGATCCCAAACCCTCCGCACCTGCCGAAGTGCAGGGCGAAATGAAAGCCATTTCCAGTGTTGTGCCGGGCCTGTCGGTCTGTGAGCGAATTCCCAGCATGGCAACCGTGATGGACAAAGTCACGGTGATTCGCTCGATGACGCACCCCTACCCGCTGCACGGGCTAGCGTACGCTGTAACCGGAATCCCCACCTATACGCCTGCCCTGGAAACACGGGCACGGGACAAGCAGCACTGGCCCTTCATTGGGTCCATCGTCGATTTCGTCGACACCGCCGCGGGGCGCGGAAATGCCGAGCTGCCACGCAATATTGGATTGCCCTGGCTGGTGAACTCGAAAACCGACAACCCCGCTGTCAATGCCGGTCCCTTCGCTGCCTTCCTGGGGGCCGCCCACGACCCGATCTGGACCGACTTCGACGGTCCCGGGCTGCACATCGCGCCCAAGAACACGGTTGCCCAAACCGAACGGTTCCGCAATCCGTTCGGTGGGACACTGCCACGAGGACGATTTCACTTGTCCAGTGCAGCCGAACGCCCTGCTGACGTTTCCATCAAGCGGCTGGGACTGCGTGATTCACTGCTCGCGCAATTCGACCGGCAACGCCCCCAACTGGCAAACCTGCCGCGTGTCGCTGGCTATGATCGACAACGGGAACAGGCCCTGACGTTGCTGACTTCCAACCAAATGCGACACGCCCTGGATATCAGTCGCGAACCACAACGCGTACGCGAAGCCTATGGCATGCACCTGTTTGGCCAATCCTGCCTGGCCGCTCGACGGATCATCGAGGCTGGCGGTCGATTTGTGAGCGTTTTCTGGGACTGCTTTGGTCAATTTGCCAATGGCGCTTGGGATACACACCAATACCATTACCCGCGCATGAAAGAACTACTGCTGCCGGGATTTGACACGGCGTTTCCGACGCTGCTGAACGACCTGCAACAGCGTGGCTTGCTCGATGAAACTCTGGTGATCTGGATGAGCGAGCATGGCCGCACACCGACACTGGTTCCCAACCGTCCCGGTGGCGGTCGGGATCATTGGTCCCGTGCCTACTCCGCGCTGGTGGCAGGTGCCGGCACGGCGCCCGGTAAAATTGTCGGAAAAACCACACCCGATGGTGGAGATGTCTTGGACACGCCAGTTTCTCCGAAGGATATTCTGGCGACCACTTTTCATCTCCTGGGCATCGATCCGCACCTCAATCTCATCGATCCGCTGCAACGTCCGCACCCCGTTGCCGGCAGCGGTGTCGTACGCCCGGAACTGCTGGCTTAGTGCCACCCGCCACACCAGCTGACCGCATGACCGCTCCGACACAGGATTCACTTGAGCGTGCCCAGCCACCAAGGTTAAGATAGCCAGGGCGAATCGCAGTATGCGATTCCCGCAGTCCCGCTCATGACAGGAGGCCTGGTGTGTTGGATCTGACCGGCTCAGCGACGCGTCTGTGCGATGGACTGACACGCCGCGATTGGTTGCAGATTGGCAAGCTGTCGGCCCTGGGACTCGGCCTGGAACAGGCGTTGCATCTCTCTGCGACCCAGGCGGATTCAAGCCCGCCTGCTCCTCACTTCGGGCGTGCCAAGAACTGCATCCTGGTCTTCCTTACCGGTTCACCGCCACAGCATGAGACCTTCGACCCCAAACCGGCCGCCCCCGCGGAAGTCCAAGGGGAAATGCAGGCCATCGATACCAACGTACCGGACCTGCAAATCTGTGAACTCCTGCCGCGCCATGCCCAGATTATGGACCGGCTGACCGTGGTGCGTTCGATGAGCCATCCCTATCCACTGCATGGAGTCGGTTATGCCACCTCCGCCATGCCGCTGACCAGTGCCGAGCTCAACTCACTGCCTCGCGACGCTCGCCAGCGACCCTACATCGGATCGGTGGTTGACTATCACCTGCGTCACACCGGGCAACAGTCCCCCTCCGCCGCGCCCTCGAACATCGGTCTGCCCTGGTTATTTGGGGTAAAATCCGACAAATACGGCGCGGGGACCAAACGTCTTTCCGGGCCTTACGCTTCCTACCTGGGGGCCGATTACGACCCGATCTGGACCGACTTCGATGGTGCGGGCACACGTATCGTCCCCAAGCTCGATGCCGACAAACAAACCGCCGAGGTTTACGACCCCTTTGCTGGCGTGCAAGCTGACGGTCGTTTTCAACTTGGTGCGATCGGCCATTTTCCTGCCGGTATCACACCCCGCCGTTTTCAACAACGGCGTTCACTGCTCGATCAGTTCGACGCCACCCGCAAGACTCTGGAAAACTATGCCAGCGTCAGTGACTACGACAAGCACCAGCAACGAGCATGTTCGCTGTTGACCTCCAACCAGATGCGCAGCGCGATTGACATTCAGCGCGAG
>CEUS01045268.1_pt1 | contig 57032 bp, 48 predicted proteins | sample 427031 | NCBI WGS metagenome assembly CEUS01 (sample SAMEA2622837, study PRJEB7988) | marine metagenome | biome: marine biome (ENVO:00000447); feature: marine epipelagic mixed layer (ENVO:xxxxxxxxx); material: "saline water (ENVO:00002010), including plankton (ENVO:xxxxxxxx)" | depth 140 m
ATGATGATAGACAATTTGTGAGACCAGGTAAATGATCTTGATTAATTTGATTCCCAGCTACTATGCAGGCATTTCTCTTCATGCCCTGATATTTGGCTCTCATAACAGGGGTACCAGCATACTGCTTTTTGAATTGGTCTTCTGACATTTCTAGTAAATGTTTAATGGTTGTCTGAGTTCGAGATGTGTCGAATTCACGAGATGTGTGTTCTTTTGAAAATCGGTTTACTGGACATACGTCCTGACATATATCGCAGCCAAACACCCAGTTTCCGAATGATTTTCTCAATTCTGGTGGTACTGTGCTTCGGTTTTCAATGGTATGAAAGGAGATACATTTGGAATTTGTGATAACGTAGGGTGCTGAAATTGCTCCAGTTGGGCACATATCAATGCAGATAGTACATTCACCACAAGAGGTCTGCAGTGGTTGACTAGGAACCAATTCTAGATCGGTTAGTATCTCTCCAAGTAAAATCCAAGATCCATGGGTTTTAGTCAATATATTAGAGTTCTTACCAAACCAACCTAATCCGCTGCGAAAAGCAACTGATTTATCCATCATGGGACCATCATCTACATACCATTTTGCCATGATCCCGTAGTTAATTAACTCTTCGAGACGCGCTATGTAGGTTTTGATCATGCTTTTTATCGTTTTGTGATAATCGCGGCCTTGAGCATATCTCGCTATGTGTGCATCAGTCACGTCATTAGCATTGTAAGGTTGATAGTAATTTAGACCGACGCTGATTATAGATTGTACCTCTGGCATTAATTCTGAAGGTTGGGTTCCTCGCAAAACTCTTTGAGGGGTATACCAATTTAGCCCAATCATGTTTCCTTGATTGATATGCTGAATTGCGAATGCTTGTGATTCTTCGAAATTATTGTTTGTCGTAATACCAACTAAATCGAACCCACATTCTTTTGCTAATTGAATCACAGTGTCTGATATAGACATTATATTATCCGGTGTTTTCGTGTTGATAAATTCCTGAATAGCCCTCTTGGACGTTAGAATCCAAGTATAAGAACACCATTTGTAGGATCCTACTGTCCTGTTTTATTTGGAACTTAGAACCGGTATTATTTACCATTAAACATTGAGATCTACCGGAATACCCTGCATCCCAAATGGCAGTGTGTATAGAAATACCAGAACGTAATAAACTAGACCTAGGTCTAGCCAATGCCATGAGATTATTAGGGATGTTAACTATTTCGTTTAATGTGACAAGGTAAGCACCTGTGTCTAGTCCGTAGTAGCCGTCAGTATCAGGGAATAATGTCTCTGTGTCAGGCAGTTGCCTATCTACGTTATCAGTCCCTATCCTAGCGGGAGTTTTAAAGACTTCTATTTGTCTCAGCGTGCAATCAAATCCATTTTGTTGAATTTGCGCAGACAAATCCAAATATTCAGAAATCAGCGGAACTGAACTGTTGATCCTATTTAGCAACGACTGTTTTCCAAGTGCTCCACTTAACATAACAAGCCTCTATTCACATTGTGCTAACGAGTAATTATTGTTCTAGTCTCGCATGAAGCTTTGGATATCATCTGGTAGAGGTTCGAATACCGGTATTTCTGTTACTACAGCTTGTGTAGTTAGTAGCATTCCAGCTACGCTGCATGCATTTTCTACTGCAGATCTAGTAACTTTAGCAGGGTCTACTATTCCTTGGGCAATTAGATCACAGTACTCTCCTGTTTCTGCATCGAAGCCCCAATTTTCCTCGGAACTCTTTACTCTATCTATAATCACTTCACTTGGATACCCAGCATTTTTGGCAATCACACTTAGTGGCGCTGTAAGGGCTTCTTTGACAATTCTTACCCCCAAAGCTTCTTCGCCAGATAAGGAATTTTGCAGGTCTTCCAAGGTGGATTGAGCTTTGATAAGTGTGGCTCCTCCTCCTGGAACAATGCCTTCTTCTACTGCTGCTCGAGTTGCTGCCAAAGCATCTTCTGCTCTAGATTTTCTCTCATTTAATTCGGGTTCTGTGAATGCACCAATTTTTATTACGGCGACTCCACCCACTAAGGCTGCTAATCGTTCTTGTAGTTTTTCTCGGTCATAATCAGACGTTGTATTATCTATTTGAACTTTAAGTTGGTCTACTCTTGCTGCAACATTCTGTTCAAGGCCTGCACCATCAACTATGAAGGATTCGTCTTTGTTAGCTATATATCTTCGAGTGCTTCCTAAGTGTTGTAGATCAGCTGTATCAAGGGATAATCCGGTGTCTGAACTAATTACGGTTGCGCCTGTCAATATTGCTACATCCTCAAGTAAAGCTTTTCTTCTATCGCCGAATCCAGGTGCTTTAACAGCAACACAATTTAGTGCGCCTCTCAATTTATTCACTACTAATGTTGATAGCGCTTCACCATCTACATCTTCAGCTATGAGAACTATGGACCTATTCCCTGATTCAGATACCTTCTCTAATAACGGCACTATTTCTTGAACGGTAGATATTTTCTGGTCCGTGAGTAATATGTATGGGCTATCTAGGGAAACTTCCATTTTTTCTGTATCAGAAACGAAATGAGGGGACAAATATCCTCGATCTAATCTCATTCCCTCTACGATTTCTAATTCATCACTCAATGTGTTCGATTCTTCTACTGTGATGATTCCTTCTCTACCTACTTTGTCCATTGCTTCTGCTATTAATTCAGCGATATCATTTTCATGGGCTGATAATGCAGCAACTTTATTGATTTGCTCTTTGGTATGCACGGGAATAGATGCTTGTTCAATTTGATCTTTGACTGATTGTGCGGCTTTATCTATTCCTGATTTTATAGTTATACCACTTGCTCCAGATGCAACGTTTTTGAATCCTTCTTGAACAATTGCCTGGCTTAAAACAATTGAAGTAGTAGTTCCGTCACCAACCATATCATTTGTTTTTGAAGCTGCTTCTTTTACTATTTGAGCTCCCATATTCTCATAAGGGTCTGGTAATTCTATTTCTTTGGCTATAGTGACTCCATCGCTGCAAACGACGGGCATTGCCCATACTCTGGTAAGCAGTACATTTCTGCCACTGGGGCCTAGAGTGACGCTTACGCATTTGGCTAGTGCGTCCACTCCTTTCATTAAACTCGAACGTGCATTCTGGTCGAATATAAGTTGTTTTTCTGGCATCTTATCTCCCTATGTCTAAATAATGAAATAATGAGTTTTTAATATGCTTGAGATTAGAAGAATTGTCAACTATTTTGTAGGTTGATCAAACCTGTACTGGTCATGATAATGTCAGTCTGGGGATGTTCTCCCAATAGGTTGAGTAACTCTGATGGTAAATATTTAAGTAGTGGATGTAATTTTAGGGGTTGAATTTCTTTCAGAGGGATTAGTACAAATTCTCTGTCCTGCAAAAAAGGATGAGGGATTGTTAAATCGGGTTCGGATACGTTTATGGAGGCATTTCCATAATAGATAATATCTATGTCTATGATTCTTGGTTGATATCTCTCTTCTGTGGTCACTCTGCCTAGATCAGTTTCGATGTTTTTTAGACTCCGTAAAAGAGCTAGAGGAGATAAATGAGTTCCCCCTGAAATAACCATGTTGTAAAACTGATCTTGATTAGGATTTCCCCATGGTTCTGTTTGATATATGGACGACATTTTATGAATAGGTCCTATTTGTTCGTTAATACACTCCAAGCAAGACAAGAGATTTTGTAGTTTGTTTCCTATATTAGTTCCTAAAGCAAGTGTTATTTCTACGGGTTGGTCCAATTTTCAGGCCTCCAGGAGCGAGTAATGGAATCTGTCATAGTACAAATTCGTTTCATCTGGGAAACATCGTGAACTCGAACTATATCTACTCCTCTGGCTATACTAATAGCAACAGTAGCGGCTGTTCCTTCTAGCCGGTTTTCCACAGAAGTTCCCAATATATGTCCAATTGTCGACTTTCGGGAAGTACCAATTAAAGTTGGGTATCCTGTCGGATTAATTGACTGTAACTCATTAATAAGGACAAGATTATCATCAGGAGTTTTCCCAAAACCAATACCAGGATCAACTATGATATTCTCTGGTTGGACTCCAGCCGAAAGAGCTCTTTGGACACTATTTTCTAAGGCGTTACGTACTTCACTTTTAATTTCTTTGTAATCATAACCATTACTATTATGCATAATCACGATTGGGCAATCCCAATCAGATAGTATGTGGGCCATATTTGGGTCGCCGTTGAGCCCTGTGACATCATTAATCATATGGGCTCCCGCTTTTAATGCTTCCAAAGCTACTGACGATTTTGATGTATCTATGCTTAATGGCAGTGGTATTTCCTTAAGAAGTCTAAGGATCACAGGCATGATTCGATCTAATTCTTCTGTGTCACTAACAGGTACATGTTGTGGACGGGTGGATTCTGCTCCGATGTCTAGGAAATCCGCCCCATCTTGAACGAATTGCAAAGCCTGAGTCAATGCTTTTTCACTGTTTAAATATATTCCATCCCCGGAGAATGAATCTGGAGTCACGTTTATGATTCCCATAACGTAGGTGCGGCTGCCCCAGCTGATAAGTTCGTTGTTACCCACTTTTAGTTCAGTAAGTTTCATCACTCGTTTCCTTGGCATAAATAGCTAGTGAGGATTCTATCATTTTGCAGTTGATTGCACCTTAATTTGGCGTCTGCTAGTATTTAACAATTCGAGAGGTGTGTTTTGGAAGACAATAGTAATTCAATGGAAAGAAAATTGAATGATCTGAATACTAGACGAGATTCTGCGCGACTAGGCGGTGGTGTTAATCGGATTGAACAACAGCACAATCGAGGTAAGCTCACCGCTCGTGAGAGGATAACACTTCTGATGGATGATGGAGAATTTACGGAGATCGATACGTTTGTTACTCATAGAGCTGTAGATTTTGGAATGAAAGACCGGAAAATTTCTGGTGACGCCGTAGTTACAGGATACGGCAAAATCGCAGGGAAACAAGTATTTGTTTATTCGCAAGACTTTACCGTTTTGGGAGGATCATTATCCGAAGTAGTGGGTGAAAAAATATGCAAGATAATGGACATGGCTGCTAAGAACGGCTGTCCTATCGTTGGAATAAATGATTCAGGTGGTGCTCGTATTCAAGAAGGAACTCTTAGCCTCGCAGCATACGGGGATATATTCTTGAGGAACACTTTGTATTCAGGAGTGATTCCCCAGATTTCTGTAATCATGGGTCCTTCAGCCGGTGGAGCTGTGTATTCTCCTGCAATAACTGATTTTATTTTCATGGTGAAAGGAACAGGTCAAATGTATATCACGGGTCCTGATGTTGTGAAAACTGTGACTGGAGTTGAAGTCGACCATGAAACTTTAGGTGGATACTTACCTCATTCAACCAAAAGTGGAGTGGCTCATTTTGTTGGTAATGATGAAGAAGATTGTCTACAAGAGGTCAGGCGGCTCATAAATTTCTTGCCTTCAGATAACACCGCGAAACCTCCTTCTCACTTTTATGCTCACCAGGCGTGGGATACTAATCCGAAGCTTAGATCTATCATACCTGCAGAACCTAATAAACCATATGACATGAAGGAAATCATATATGAATTAGTTGATGATGAATTTATGGAAGTTCAAAACTCGTTCGCTAGGAATATTTTGATAGGCTTTGCGAGAGTGAATGGAGAAACGGTGGGAATTGTAGCGAATCAACCAGATCATTTAGCTGGTGTTTTAGATATAGATGCTTCTACAAAAGCGTCTAGATTTGTCCGTTTTTGCGATTGTTTCAACATCCCTCTCATCACTTTAATAGATGTACCTGGATTTATGCCTGGGGTAGATCAAGAATATGGAGGGATTATTCGTCATGGTGCGAAACTAATATATGCATATGCTGAAGCGACAGTGCCTAAAATCAGCGTTATAACTAGGAAAGCATACGGAGGGGCATATATTGTAATGAGTAGCAAACATTTGAGGTCAGATGTGAATTTAGCCTGGCCTTCTGCTGAAATTGCTGTCATGGGACCAGAAGGTGCAGTCAACATTATACATAGAGCAGAGATTGCTGCTGCAGGAGACGATATTGAGCAAGTAAGATTCAAACTACTACAAGAATACAGAGAGGGTATTTCCAATCCCTATGTTTCTGCAGAGCGAGGATTTCTTGATGATGTGATTGACCCCGCTGAAACCAGAGCTATGTTAGTCAAATCACTGGAGCTACTTAAGGGTAAATCAGATTCTTTGCCGAACAAGAAACATGGAAACATACCCCTTTAAGCAAATATTATATGTACACCACCATTTGTTGTTTGTTACGGTGTTGCTCTAGACCTTGCTTTTGGATTTAGGGCGAACTCGTCTTTTATAGTTATTTGAACTTGTATGAGTTTTCATCTTCTCACCAGAGCTAGAGGATCTGCTCCTCCTATAACCATTAACATCTTTTCGGTATTTATTCCCAGCTGATTTCCTATAGAAGTGTGGAGGCTTCTTTGGCTTGGTTTCGCCGCTTTGAGTTTGTGAATTCCTCTTTATAGGATCGTTGAATGTAGAAGGATTGAATATACCGTAATCAAAATCTTTAAAAGATTCTAATGGAATTTCGATATCAAGTTTTTTCTTTGTTTGGTTAAATAATTGTTTGTCTTCTGGGGTTATTAAAGAGAATGCTTGTCCACTTTGTTTAGCTCTACCCGTGCGGCCCACTCTATGAGTGTAATCGTCCGTTGTCCCGGGGAAATCGAAATTTATTACATGTGTTACTTCACTTACATCTATACCATGTGCTGCAATGTCAGTTGCCACCAATAAATCATATTTACCTTTTCTGAACCCATTCATAGCGTTAGTGCGTTGCGATTGAGAAAGATTACCTTGCAAAGAAGTGACTTTATAATCCTCTTTTGATAAATCCCTGGCAAGTTGCTTTGCTTTGTATTTGGTCCGAGTGAATATAACTACTTTACCGGTCGGTGTTTTATCCAAAAGGTGAAGTAACAGGTCTTTTTTGAGCCCGCTAGGGACAGGGAAAGCTGTATGAGCAACTGTGGCAGCACTAGTAAGGTTGCCCAATTGAATGGTTACAGGATCTTTAAGAATATTCTTAGTAAGTTTTCTAATAGGCTCAGGCATTGTTGCAGAAAATAGTAATGTTTGTTTACTGGTAGGGGTTTCTGAGATTATTTTGTTTACATCAGGTAGAAAACCCATGTCGCACATTGTGTCTGCTTCATCTAATACTAAATATTTAAGGTCTTTAATCTGGAGTGTTTTATCTCTCATATGGTCTAGGATTCTTCCGGGGCATCCGATTATAAGGTCCACTCCGCTTTTTAATTGTTTGGTTTGTGGAAATTTACCAACTCCACCGTATATAGATACTATTTTTAAACCGCAGTATTTATTCAATGCTTGCGCATCTTGATAGACTTGCTGAGCTAGCTCACGAGTAGGTACCAGTACTAATCCGCTAACTTTGTTATTTGGGGAATTTGTAATAAATTGTAAAATTGGTATCAGGAAAGCGGCAGTTTTACCGGTTCCTGTTTCAGCTAAACCTAATAAGTCTCTGTGATTCAGTACAGATGGTATGGCTTGCTCTTGTATAGGAGTTGGATAAAGAAATCCAAGATCTTGGACTCCTTTAAGAACGGGTTCCTCCAATGGGAGTTTGTTAAATTTCAAAGATTTCCTCACACTAATTATTTATGGATTTTGAACTTTAGATAACAGTAAAGCTCATGGGTTCCAGTGGAGGATCAGTCCTGAGCGTTAATTGATGGCACTAATGTCCCTTAAACTATTGTATCATGAGGCATACGTAACATGACGTATAAAAACCCCAAGTTTCAAAATATAAGGACTAATTATGAATATAGAAGATAAAATTCATTGGGTCTATAGCTCGCAATCCATTCAAGAATTGGAGACCCGATATGATGAGTGGGCTTACTCCTATGATTCTCATCTAGCTGAAACGACGGGTTATGCTATACCTCAAGCGACTATGCTCGCAGTTAATAAATTATTGGATCCAACTGCAAAGATATTAGACGCTGGCGCGGGTACGGGCTTAACTGGCGAAACACTGTTTGCTAATGGATATAAAGATCTACACGCTATAGATTTGTCCGAGCAAATGCTAGCAGTGGCAGCATCAAAGAACATATACGAAAGTTTACTCAAAATGAAATTGGGTGATGAATTGGATTTTGTGACCGACAAGTTTGATGCAGTAGTGGTGACTGGAGTGTTTACAACTGGTCATGCAAAACCGGAATCTCTAGATGAACTTGCAAGAGTCACAAAGAGTGAAGGTCATATCATATTTAGTATAAACCTGGATGCCTATGAAAATTTAGGTTTCAGACAAAAAATGGACCAGTTGTCAGAGATAGGGACTTGGAAAGAAGTTTATTGCTCCGAAGAGTTCAAAGGGCTCCCAAACTATGAAACTGAAGTTTTTCATCGGGTTTGGGGGTTCAAAATTCTGTAGTGCTTCTTCGTGTGTCTCAATTCCATAATTGAGATTAGGATAGAGATGCCATCACTTCAGACAAAGCCATTGCGGCGGAATCGACATCTTCTTCCCCGATATGTCTGTGGGTTACCATGCGAATATACTGTCCGCCATTTGGCACGATTGAACCGTAGGTTGATACTTTAACACCTTTGGACTTTAGGCCATTCACTACATCACTTGCAGGACTCACTTCGCTATCGATTTCAAAAATAACTATATTTGTTTGTATGGAAGATGGGTCAATAATGACTCCGGGTATTTCCGATATCTTATAGGCTAGATTTTTTGCAGTGGCATGATCCAATGCCAGACGGTCAATCATTTGCTCTAGGCCAACTACTCCAGCGGCGGCAATAACCCCTGCTTGGCGCATTCCTCCTCCTAGCATACGTCTCCATCGCCTAGCCTCATCAATGAAGTCTTTGGAGCCGCATAACACAGATCCGACAGGGCAACTCAGACCTTTTGATAAACAAAAAGTAATGCTATCTGCATTTTGAACTAATTCTTGAGCCTCAATACCAAGAGCAATGGCTGCGTTGAAAATCCTTGCTCCATCCACGTGTAAACTAATGTCATTCTTGTGAGCGATTTCTGCGACTGCATTTGTATGTTCTAGCGATATGGCTGCACCATTGCATCTGTTGTGGGTGTTTTCCAAACAAATGAGTTTGGTGTATGGGAATTGAGGACTGGATAACGGTCGAATTCCTTCTTGGAGTTGAGAAAGATTAAGAGTACCGTCATCATTATTTTGGATTAGTCTTAATTGTGCTCCCACGATAGTCGAGACGCTAGCATTTTCATTCCAAAATATGTGAGATTCACTACCCACTAGTATTTCATCCGCTTTGGAGCAATGGCTTAGAATAGCAACCAAGTTTCCCTGGGTACCACTCGTAACATACATCGCTGCTTCTTTTCCAAGCATAGCTGCAGCTTTTTCTTCTAAATTTATGACTGTGTTATCTTCTCCAGATAAATCATCACCTACTTCCGCAGAGTACATAGCATTTCGCATTTCTACCGTAGGCAGGGTTTGGGTGTCGCTATATAAATTAATTTCTGTCAATGTAACCTCTGTCTCTAAACTCTTTATGTTGCTGATATATAATAACCATATCAAATCATAGTAACAACTTTTAAAAAGGTGATTTATGGGATACCAACATATAAAGTTTGACGCGGAAGGCCTCAAATTTGAAGGTGTATTGTCTTTGCGAGAAAATTCGAATTCAGGACATGGAGCAGTTCTATGTCACCCTCATCCTCTCAGAGGTGGGAACATGGATAACCATGTGATTATCGGTCTAAGTGCAGCATTGGATCAGGATGAGATTTCGAATTTGAGATTTAATTTTAGGGGTGTTGGGAATAGTGAAGGGGAATATTCTGAGGGGGAATTAGAATATTTAGAGATAATTGGGGCGCAGGACTTGTTATTAAACAACAATGAAATTCATATAACTTCTATATTTACACTGGGTTATTCATTCGGGTCTAGAGTTATATTAGGGCATATAGAAGTTATGACATCGACGTCTAAGTTAGTTTTGATATCCCCTCAGACTGAGGCAGTAAAACAATCTTATTTACATGAACTTGAGATACCTGTATTGATTATATCTGGCTCAAAAGATCACATATGCGATATTGATGGGCTGTTAGATTTTGCAAAAACAGAATCTGGACACATACATATCGAAAAAATTGAAGGAGCAGATCATTATTGGATTGGCTATGAGGAACAACTAACAGATACCATACGCAGATTCTTACATGAATGATTAGGTTCAGATTAAGGTTTTAGTTCAATGAATGCTTATAAGAGAAATATATCAATCACTTTTGGAGTGGTAGTGTTGGTTTTATGCTTGGATCAATTTACCAAATTGATTGTGAGACAGAACCTAATAAGGGGAGAATCTTTCCCGGACTCAGGACTTTTCAGATTCACTCATGTCCACAATACAGGTAGCCTATTTGGTATTTTTCAAGGCTATAACACCCCTTTAATCGTTGCTTCTTTACTAGCCATTATTTTGCTAATTTGGATTTACAAAACTTATGCCCACAAAGGATTACTAATTTCCCTTGCGCTGGGTCTTCAATTAGGTGGAGCTATAGGGAATCTTATAGATAGATTGGTTCATGGACACGTTACGGACTTTTTTGATGTGGGAATTTGGCCTGTATTTAATATAGCGGATTCCAGTATTGTAGTAGGTTTAGGAGTGTTATTTTTTATCATGGTTACAGATAAGGAAACGGCAAGTGGATGACATGGATAATAGTGTGACGAATCTGATTGCCGATGAGTATTATGTGCGTTTGGACACATATATTCAACTTCAGGATATAGGGCTTACACGAAGCCGGATTAAAAATATGATTGTGGCTGGATTGGTTTTAGTAAATGGCAATCCCTGTAAGGTTTCTCAGTCTGTCAATCGAGGAGATTCGGTGACAATTGCAAAAGCTATCCCTAAGGCTTCAAGTAATACTCCTGTAAATATCCCATTGGATATTGTATTTGAAGATGAGCACATTATGGTTGTAAACAAACAAGCAGGACTGCCAGTACACCCAGGTCCAGGACATTTGGATGACACGATGGTTAATGCGATTTTGCATGTTTGTCCGGATTTACAAGGCATAGGAGATGAGATAAGACCAGGAATAGTACACCGTCTTGATAAAGACACTTCTGGATTAATAGTCGTCGCAAAAACTGAGCAAGCATTAGCTAACCTGTCTGAACAAATGAAAGAGAGGACCGTTAATAAACAGTACATAGCATTAGTGAAAGGCCATATGCCTAAATCTTCAGGAATTATTAATCTTCCTATCGCCAGACATCCCAGAGACAGAAAGAGGATGGCCGTTGTTGAAAACGGAAGAGAAGCAGTCACTGAGTTCAAAGTGTTAAAAACTTGTAAGGATATGTCATTGTTGCTCTTGAAGTTGCATACTGGAAGGACTCACCAGATCAGAGTACATTTGTCTCATATGGGCTGTAAAATCGTAGGAGATCTCTTGTACGGAGGTAATTCATCGTTATTAAAACGGCAATTTTTACATGCTCATAAAATGCAATTTATTCATCCTTATTATGAAACTTTGCAGACCTTCATATCTGAATTGCCGTCTGAATTGAGGTATATCGCTATCGAATTAGGATTTGATCCGGACAGAGATATCGATAGTAGTGATAATGTACATTAATTCAAACACTGATAATCGCCTTGTGCTAAACTAGCTGAGTCAAATATGTACTGGTTAATAATGAATGACAGATACTGAAAAAGCTACTAATTTTATCTTCCAAGCGATCAATGAAGATCTTGAATCAAAACGTTTCACAGGAAATGTGATCACTCGATTCCCTCCTGAGCCCAATGGGTACTTACATATAGGGCATGCGAAGTCTATCTGTTTAAACTTCGGAATGAGAGATGAATTTCCTGGAGCAGTGTGTCATTTGAGACTTGATGACACTAATCCTTCGACTGAATCCATGGAATTTGTTGAGGCGATTAAAGAAAATGTTCAATGGTTGGGCTTCGATTGGGGGGACAATATTTTTTATGCTTCCGATTACTTTCAGGATTTTTATGATTATGCTATCAAGCTCATTGAATTGGGTAAGGCGTATGTATGCGATCTGGATCCCGATCAAATTCGCGAAACAAGAGGAACATTAACATCGCCTGGTACGGATAGCCCTTTCAGAAACAGAACAACTGAAGAAAACCTCGAATTGTTTTCAAGAATGAAATCAGGTGAATTTCAAGACGGCGAAAAAGTATTAAGAGCTAAAATTGATATGAAGTCACCGAATCTTAATATGAGAGATCCAGCTTTGTATAGGATTCGACACGTTGCCCACTATCGAACTGGAGATGATTGGTGTATTTATCCGATGTATGACTTTGCGCACTGCATATCTGATTCAATTGAACAAATAACCCACTCTATATGTACTCTAGAATTTGAGGATCATCGTCCTTTATATGATTGGATACTAGGAACACTAGAATTGTTTCATCCTAGGCAAATCGAGTTTCCTCGGTTGAATATCACTAAAACAGTTTTAAGTAAGAGAAATTTACTTTCTCTTGTCAACTCATCTGTAGTAGAAGGATGGGATGATCCTAGAATGCCCACACTAGCTGGATTAAGACGAAGAGGTTATACCCCTAAATCTATAAAAGACTTTTGCTCTCGAGTAGGTTTAACCAAACGAGATAGCGTGATAGAAATTCAGTTATTGGAACATTGTTTGAGGGAAGATTTGAATTCACATAGCCCCAGACGGTTAGTTGTTATAGATCCTCTTAAAGTTGTTATAGATAATTTTGACGAGAACCGTGTTGAAATATTTGAAGCTAATAATAATCCAGAAGATTCATCTAGTGGGACCCGAAGTATTCCTTTCACCAAATACATTTATATTGAGAGATCTGACTTTCAAGTAAATCCTCAAAGTAAGTTTTACCGATTCTATCCGGGGAATGAAGTTCGATTAAGGTATGCATATATTGCAAAATGTGTTTCTTTTGATACAAATCCTGATAGTGGTGAAATAGAGGCCATCCATTGTGAAGTGGATTTTGATTCTAAAGGAGGCATGCCCGCTGACGGTAGAAGAATAAGAGGAACGATTCATTGGGTCTCGCAACAGGATTCTGTGGATGGCACAGTGAAACATTTTGATTATTTATTGGCTGACGATGAATCTTCTGATGGATTGACAAGTACCCAGAATAGCCAAAGTATATATGAAGCCGCGAAATTTGAGAGTTGTTTGCTAGAATCTACCCCTGGAGAGGTATTTCAATTTGAACGTTTGGGATATTATTGTCGAGATCTGACTGATTCCGAATCAGGGAAAATGGTTTTCAACCAGACCGTTAGCTTAAGAGACAGTTGGAGCAGGATAAATAAAGCTTAGTGAAAGTGTATTAGAGCTAGTCATGAACGATATAAGAGTACGATATGCACCAAGTCCTACAGGTCAACCGCACATAGGCAATATAAGAACGGCATTTTTTAATTGGTTATATGCGAGGCATAACGGTGGAAAATTTGTAGTTCGAATAGAGGACACTGATCAGGAAAGACTTGTGGAAGGAGCCTATGAAGGTATTCTTGAAGCTTTAAGTTGGCTCAACATCGATTGGGACGAAGGTCCTGATAAAGGTGGGCCTTTTGGGCCTTACCTACAGTCGGAAAGATTGGAGGTTTACAATTCTGCAGCGAACATTTTGATTACCAAAGGTGTTGGATATTATTGTTTCTGCGATAGAGATCGGCTGAACAATCTGAGAAAACAGCAACAAGAAAATAAATCCGATATCAAATATGATCGAAAGTGTTTAAACCTTTCGAATGATGAAATTGAACAAAATTTAAGTAACAATATTCCACACGTGATACGGTATAAAATCCCAGCAGATAATACTATTCAACTAAACGATATAGTTAGGGATGAAGTTGAATGGAATACAAATTTGCTAGACGATTTTGTACTTATTAAATCTGATGGATTCCCAACTTATCATCTAGCTAACGTAGTGGATGACCATAGCATGAATATCTCTCACGTGTTAAGGGCAGAAGAATGGCTCCCCAGTACCCCTAGGCACTTGCTTCTTTATGACGCTCTAGGATATGAACCTCCACAATTTGGACATTTACCGATGATTTTAGGTCCTGACAGATCTAAATTATCTAAGCGCCACGGGGCTACTTCCATTCTTGAATACAGAGACTTAGGATACCTGCCGGAGGCGGTTATTAATTTTATGGTTCTGCTTGGGTGGTCCATTGATGACCATACAGAGATTATTAACCGACAAGAAATGGTGAAATTGTTTGATTTAGGACGGGTAGGGAAGCCTGCGGCTGTTTTTGATATTGATAAACTAGATTGGATGAATGGTAATTATATTAGAGACTTATCTGATGAAGATCTTTTTGAGCATGTTAAACATGCATGTATTGGTGAGTTTGGAGCAAATATTGTAGATCAATATTCAGATCGGTTGACGAAAATGACTCCTTTGATATCTCCCAGAATGAAATATGTGACTGATGCACCTGATATGGTGTCTTACATTCTCACTGACAACTTGTCGGTAGAGAAAGAATTTATAGAAACTTGTAAATTATCTAGTTCAGACATAGCGATAGCCCTCACAGCAACTATAAAGTATGTACAAGAAGAAATTGATTTCTCTAAAGACACCCTTGAATCTGAGATGAGGATAATTTGTGGTCAGCTTGAATATTCTCCCAGAAATTACTTTGGATTAATTCGTAATGTATTGACTTCTCGGTCTGCTACTCCCCCATTGTTTGATATCATGGAAATCTTGGGACCCAGAGACACTTTGAGTCGACTGGATAATGCATTAAAACTGTTTCAATAATTCTAAAAAAGGCACTGAACTTTGTGGGATCTGTTTGCATCAAGTTTGCTGTAACTTGGTGTTTGACAATTTTAATAATTTTCTTAAAATTGTAAAAAGAAATTGCTGAAAAAGTGCCTTGACAAAACGATTGATCTGTATTTTAGATTACCAAATGTTAGGGCGCCTTGCATTCGAATAACTAGGCTGGTTTGGTTGGGATAAATGTAAGAGTGGTTCTTAGGAGGTAATTAGCCGAATGTTGTCAACAGAAGTGAAGATACTCAGCGACGGTAACATGAAAATGGATGGAGGATCCATGTTTGGATCTATGCCTAAGTTATCCTGGGAGAATACTGTTCCTACAGATCGGAAAAACCGGATAACACTTGGGCTAAATTGCCTGCTACTTCAAATCGGAGGCAAAAATATTCTGGTAGACACCGGAATCGGGCCTAAAGACCATGAAAAAAATAAAGAAGCTCTTGGATTAGTCCCTAGTAGATTGCTGAAAGGGCTTAGGAATCTTGGCATTAGACCTAAAGATATAAACAAAGTCGTACTAACGGATTTGCAATTCGATCATTCTGGAGGATGTACTAGGATGGACAGAGCTGGGAATTTGGTGGCTACATTCCCGAAAGCTGAATATTATGTGCAAAGGAAATGTTGGGATTCAGCAAGTAATTTGAATGAACGGAATATGGACAAACACGATGTGGATGATTACCAACCTTTGTTTGAAAAAGGTCAGTTAGAAATGCTTGATGGTGATAGTGAAATAATGCCTGGCCTGCAGGTTATACGGACAGATGGATGTGCAGATGGTCACCAAGTGGTTTTGTTTAACCATGGGGGAGAAAGGATTGTGTTTTTAGGAGACTTGATTCCTACTCATCATCATTTGAACCTTGGTGTAATCTCAGCATTTGATTATGCTCCTGAGAAAACATTAGAACAAAAAAGATTTATTTTAGAAGAAGCGGAAAAGCAAGGCTGGTTATTAGTTTTTGCCCATGGGCATGATACCAAAGCAGGCTACTTAGAAAAAAGAAATTCCACTACTTATTTGAGACCGATAGAGTTCGAATAAATCTGAAGAATCCTAGCACAGTACTGTGCCGTCGTCCTTTAGTTCTTGTAGAACCTCGTTAGTGATTACGTTATTGTTCCGGGTTCTTGTTCCATTGACCCTTATATAATTTGCAGTATACCCAATTGCATGTTCGTGCTTGTCATAGGATTCCCATAAAACTGGAAATTGCTTGCCAATCATGCTTTGTTTAAAGGCCATTGAAGAAGCTGATTTTAAGTGTAAAGCAAGTGACATGCGTGTTTTTTTGACAGTAGCAGATACATGCATGCTCATATATGCTGCAGAAGTTCCCGCCCTAGTGGAATATGTAAACGGATGGATATCTGCAAATTTAGTGGATTTCACGAAGTTAACCGAATTTTCGAACTGTTGATCTGTTTCACCAGGGAATCCAATAATCCAGTCTGTTGTTATAGATACATCACTGATGATTTCACGAGTCATTTCTACGGCAGTTTTGAATTCCTCTGTAGTGTATTTGCGCCGCATATTTTCTAATACTGTATTATCCCCACTCTGCAAAGGTATGTGTAGGTGATTTTGAAGCCTCTGATCTTGCCATAGCAATAATAAGGAAGAATCAATTTCATGGGCTTGCAAAGAAGATACCCTGATTCTAGGAATAGATGTGGATTGGAGTATTTCTTCCAACAAGTATCGCAGAGTGGTTCCGGGTGTCTCGAAACCATATGTCCCTAATTGTGTACCTGTTAGCACTACTTCTTGAAAGCCTTGAGAGTGGTATTTATTAATCTGTGAAATTATGTGATGTACAGGGATGCTCTTTTCCCTTCCTCTGACCTTGGGGACGATACAGTAAGCACAAACTTGGTTACATCCCTCTTGTATTTTTACCATGGCTCTAGTTTTGTTCAAATTAGGCAAAAAACTGGGTATATCCAATTCTGTTTGGCTTATTTTTTCACTTACTTTAGCTACTAGGTTTGGTTTATCTTCATTCCCTAAGACTAAGCAATTTGTGTACATTTCCGTGAGTTGCTTCGATTGCGATTGGGCGTAACAGCCAGTAATAACTACTAGAGCATCAGGATGTTTTCTCGTTGTAGTGTTGATGTATTGCCTGGCTTTTGAGTCTGCTGTACTAGTTACAGTGCAGGTGTTTAGAACAACAACATCTGCATCTTGTTCATTATTTGTAAGCTCATAGCCATTAGCGTGGAACTCATTATTGAGTGTCAATGTATCCGATTGATTCAGTTTGCAACCATGCGTCTTTATATACACTGTAGGCTTTATATTCATATGGTGATCCTTATTTATATAGTAATGGTAACATGCACGCACTTCCTTGGACTATTTGGTAGAATACAACTAGGTTGATAATGGGGAAATGATTATGGATTTAAGATACTCAGGTTATCCTGTGAGGATACATTCGGGTACAGACAGTTTAAAGCGTTTGGATTCGGAACTAAATAGACTTAATTCAAATAGGGCGATGATAGTTTGTGGTCGCTCTATCGCTAATAAAACTAATCTGATTGATCGAATCAAATCTGTATGTGAACCTTCATCTAGAATTGCATGTGTTTTTGACAAAGCGGAGACTAGTTCACCATTACCTTCTGTTATGGAAGGAGTTCAGTTAGCTAAAGAGAACAATGTAGACTGTATTATATCTGTAGGAGGGGGTAGTTCTATAGTAACTACTAGAGGGATTCTTATTCTCTTGGCCGAACAAGGATCTGCTTTCGATTTATGTACTCAATATCCTCCTGGGCAACGGCCCATAAGCCCACGACTTGATGAAGAAAAACTACCCACAATTTCCGTAATTACTACTCCAACCACAGCTACGAATAGGTCAGGGACAGCATTAAAAGACCCTGAGACTAGAACTAGATTAGAATTATTTGATCCCAAGACAAGGCCCATTGCTGTTATTTGGGATAAAGAAGCTTTAGAAACAGCCAGTCCAGAATTGACCAAAAGTGCTTCAGCGTCTTTGCTGACGGGAGTTTTGGCGGGATTATTGTCTAAAAACTTGAACCATCTCGCGCTAAGCGATCTCAATGGTGCACTGGAAATTATGTTACATGACTTGCCGCTGGTTGATACTAGGCAGGCGTATGGGGAAGTAGCTATGAAACTATGCGCTGCCTCATTTCTTTACAACAGAGCGTGTGACAGTGGAATTGGGGGGACGGCTTTGGGAGTAGTGAGCGCTATATCTCATGCCATTGACACTAAATTCCCAGATTGTAGTCATGGCGATGCTTATTCAGTTATGACATCTCATGGAATAAGTTTTAATGCTCCTGCTATTTTAGAATCAAGTGCCCGAGTTCTTGCATCATTGGAAAGATTTAATGCTAACGATATTCCGATGTCTGGTGATGCCGCGGGGCGTTTGTCTGAATGGTCTTTGCGCTTTTTCCAGTCGATAGACATGCCTACAAAATTAAGTTCTATAGGTGTAACAGATCAGGACATAAATGCAATTGCCAGAGATGCTATGGAAGATTTTCCCATGCACAGTAACATCCGAAGAGTCGAAAATATTGAAGAAATTGAGTCATTGTTATCATCAGCGTTATGAGGTTCATAATAATCATAAATGAAATATGATCATATAATCATAGGTGCCGGTTCAGCAGGGTGTGTGTTGGCGACAAGACTGACGGAAGATCCTGAGATTTCAGTGCTGTTGCTCGAAGCAGGGCCAGACTATTTAGACATTCATTCAGCTCCAGACGACATAAAGTTTGGTAACAATATGTGGAAATCAGCTTATGGTCAACATAGTTGGGGTTACCCAGCATTCCCTACGAAGCACAGGAGTACTCCTATGATAATCCCTAGAGGGAAAGTTGTGGGTGGTTCAAGTTCTATAAACGGACAGGTGATATGCAGAGGCATCCCTGAAGATTATGATAATTGGGCAAAATGGGGAAATTCAGAATGGTCTTTTGAAAAAGTTCTTCCGTATTTTAGAAAACTAGAGAATGATCTGGATTTCGGCTCTAGTGATATTCACGGTTCTGATGGTCCTATTCCTGTTAGACGCTACAAAAGGAAGGAATTGCTGCCGTCTTTTGAACAATTCTACGAATCATGTATAAATCTTGGATATCCAGAGGATCCTGATCAAAATAGCCCAGAATCATTTGGGATTGGAATGAGGGCATTGAATAATATAGACGGAGTTAGAATGAGCACGTCGTTCACCTATCTCAATATGTCTAGACATAGATTGAATCTAACTGTACGTTCTGATGTTTTAGTCACCAAATTATTGATTGAAAACAATCAAGCAATTGGGTGCACAGTGATGAGCGGAGAAGATACTTATGATGTGTTTGGCACGAATATCATATTGTCCGGAGGAGCTATTGCCTCGCCGCAATTATTGATGTTGTCTGGAATAGGCCCTAAAGAAAATTTGGATGAAAATGGCATTGAAACTGTGCTTGAGTTAAAGGGAGTAGGAAAAAACTTGAGAGACCATCCCGCTGCTTTTGTTCTGTTGAAAGCAGATTATGATTTTTTGGATGATTTTGCTCCTAACATACAGGTTGGTTTGACATGTACTCCAGAGAATTCAAATACTATCTCGGATTTAAAGATATGTCCTATTCTAATGTCGAGTGAACATGCACCTCCCAGCGTGCAGATTGATTCAGAAGACTTTCATTTTGGTATCAGTTTTGCACTTCAGAATGCGACTGGGAGTGGTTGTTTGACTCTAGCCTCCTCGGATCCTTGGGTTTATCCAGTTATTAATTATAATTATTTGGATGAAGAGTATGATTTGGATCGGATGAGAGCTGCATTGAGAATTGTATTGGATATAATTGAAGAAGACCCATTGAGAAGTCATATTATCGAACGTGTCTCCCCAACTGATATGCAATTGATGGATACGAATTCACAGGATTCATGGTTGCTGGATAATGTTTATACAGATCACCATACATCCGGCACTTGTAAAATGGGACCTTCAGATGATGAATTTGCAGTGGTTGATCAGTATTGTAATGTATATGGAATTAAAAATTTAAAAATAGTGGATGCATCAGTGATGCCAGACGTGGTCCGTTCCAATACGAATGTTACGGTCATTATGATGGCGGAAAAGGTTGCAGACTGGATTAAAAATACACAATAACAGGAGGAAGTATGAAATATGACTATATAATTATCGGAGCAGGTTCAGCTGGTTGTGTTTTAGCAACTAGATTAACTGAAAATACTAATGTTTCGGTTTTGCTGCTTGAAGCTGGACCTGATTATCCAGACTTTGATCAAGTTCCTGATGATGTGAAGTTAGGTAATAATATGTGGAGGTCAGCTTATGGGCCGCATAGCTGGGGATATCTCGCCACGGCTACACCTCAACAGTCAGAACCCATAATAATACCTCGAGGCAAAGTAACAGGTGGTTCTAGTTCGATAAACGGGCAGGTAGTGTTCAGAGGAGTGCCCGAAGATTATGATAATTGGGCGAAATGGGGTAATGACGAATGGTCATTTGATAAAGTTTTGCCTTACTTCAGAAAACTTGAAAATGATTTAGATTTCGCGTCTAGTGATGTTCATGGCAATGATGGTCCTATTCCCGTGAGGCGATACAAAAAAAGAGATTTGCTTCCTTCATTTAATAAATTTTACGAATCGTGTATGAGCCTAGGATTCCCGGAAGATCCTGATCAAAATAGTCCTGAGTCCGAAGGTATTGGTATGAGAGCTCTCAATAATATAGATGGGGTTAGAATGAGTACAGCTTTCACTTATTTAAGCTTGTCAAGGCATCGTCCTAATTTAACAGTCCGGGGAAACGTCTTGGTGAATAAAATTCTTTTTGAAGGTGACAAAGCAATAGGGGTTGAAGCAGAAAGTGAAGAAGAGATATTTAATATCTACGGTGAAGAGATAATTCTCTCTAGCGGAGCAATAGCTTCTCCTCAGATACTTATGTTATCAGGAGTTGGTCCTAAGGATGTATTATCTGAGGCGGGGATTCCAATCGTCAAAGAAGTACCTGGTGTAGGTAAAAATTTGAGAGACCATCCCGCGGCATTTGTACTACTGAGAGGAGATGGACCTTTACTTGATACTGATGCACCTAATATACAGGTTGGCTTAAGATGTAGCCCTAATAATTCTGATACGCGTGCAGATTTGCAGATAGCTCCGATCTTGATGTCCAGTGAACATGCCCCATCAAGTGTAAAAATAGATACCGATGACTTTCATTTTGGTATTAGTTTTGCGTTACAAAACGCTGTGGGATATGGCGAATTAACTTTGGATAATGCAAACCCTAGAACTCAACCAAACATTAACTATGATTATTTGAACGAGGAATATGATAAAGCTCGAATGAGAGAAGGACTGAAAATGGTGTTGGATATTGTTAATTCAGATCCACTAAAAGAGCATGTGGTAGAAATCATGAATCCTTCTGAATCAGACTTGCAAGATGAAGATTCCCAAAATGATTGGTTGTTACGGAATGTGTATACACAACATCATTCTTCAGGTACGTGTAAAATGGGCACTTCAGATGACAAAATGGCTGTAGTTGACCAATATTGTAAAGTGTTCGGGTTAAATAATTTACGCGTGGTGGATGCATCTGTGATGCCAGATGTTATCAGGGCCAATACTAATGCAACTACTATGATGATCGCTGAAAAAGTGGCAGATTGGATAAATAATAATTAATTGGAAGGTAATACAATGTCTAATAAAGTAAGAATAGAAAAAGATTCAATGGGGGAAATGGAGGTTCCCATCGATGCTTTGTATGGAGCATCAACAATGAGAGCTGTACTGAATTTCCCGATCAGCGATCTAAAGTTTTCAAGAGAATTTATAAGAGCCCTGGGATTAATTAAACAATCAGCGGCTAAGGCCAATATGGATCTCGGTTTCTTGGACATAGAGATAGGGAAAGCCATTGTTGAAGCAGCTGAAGAGGTAATTGAAGGCAAATTAGACCAGCACTTCGTGCTGGACATATTTCAGACCGGATCAGGCACCTCTACAAACACAAATGCTAATGAGGTTATTGCCAACAGGGCTTCTCAACTGATGGGAGGAGAATTAGGTTCTAGATTAGTCCACCCTAATGATAATGTGAACTTAGGACAATCATCTAATGATGTAATCCCAACTGCGATTCATGTCTCGTCTTTAATAGCAATAAAAGAACAACTTGAGCCTGCTCTTAACACATTAAGCAAATCCCTCAATGACAAGTCACAAGAATTCTGGTCTGTAATTAAGACTGGGAGGACCCATTTACAAGATGCTACTCCCATAAGGCTGGGTCAAGAATTTTCTGGATTTGCCGGTCAGATTGAAAATGGTGTAGTGCGAGTAGAGAGAATCAAAGAAGCATTATCAGAAGTAGCTCTTGGCGGAACTGCTGTAGGGACTGGAGTTAATACTCATCCTGAGTTTTCTTCAAGAGTGTGTAAAATTGTTTCTGAAGTAGCAGGAATAGCTGTTAGAGAAACATCTAATCACTTTCAGGCGCAATCCACATTGGATGCAGCCGTGGAAGCTAGCGGTACTTTAAGAGCAATCGCTACAAGCCTCCATAAAATTGCAAACGACATCAGGTTCATGGCATGTGGCCCTAGAGCAGGAATTGGAGAAATAATTCTTCCAGAGGTGCAACCCGGTAGTTCTATAATGCCAGGCAAAATTAACCCTGTGATTTCTGAGTCAGTTATACAAGTTGTAGCACAGATTTATGGTAATGATGCTACAGTAGCTGTATCAGGGCAAGGAGGGTACTTTGAACTTAATACAATGATGCCGGTAGTAGCTTTCAATATACTTCAAAGCATATCCTTACTTGCGTCTTCTGCCAATAATTTTGCAGTTCAATGTGTTGACGGAATTCAAAGCACTTCAACTGGCCCTGATATGGTAGAACGAGGTTTGATGTTAGGGACAGCATTAGCTCCAGAAATTGGTTATGATTTGGCTGCAGATATAGCTAAAACGGCAGCGAGGGAAGGATCTACAATTCGAGAAGTAGCTAAGATAAAGACGGAGCTTACGGACGACAAGCTAACAGAATTGTTGAATCCAGAAGAAATGACCAAGCCAAGCTTAGAAGTATCGGGTGGTGGAGGTTAGATAGTAATGGTTTTTACCGTTTGACTTTTTTCTTTGATCAAAGGAATCAGTTCCTTACCAAATTCTATCGTGTCTTCCAAGGGGTCAAACCCTCTTATAATGAATTTGGAACAACCTAATTTATAGTATTCTATGAGTGCGTCTGCAACTTGTTCAGGAGTTCCTACTAAAGCAGTAGTGCTGCCTGAAGCTCCACTCGCCAACGCGATAGGCATCCATAATCGTTGATCATATGTGTCTTGGTTCAAGGCTTGATCCAATACTCTTCGGGATCCAGTGGATTGTGGTCTGCTAGATTCTCCTGGCTTGATTTTGCTCCCAAGGCTCTGTTTAACCCTGTCTAGTATGTGATTAGCTTTGTCCCAAGCAGCTTTTTCTGTAGGTCCAATAATAGGTCGGACAGATAAGCTAAATTGCATTGGCTTAACCCTTTTAGGATTAATTTGTGTGATCTTTGCAATTTGGCTACGAATGGCATCTAACGGCTCACCCCATAAAGCATAAACATCGGCGTATAGCCCGCCTATTTTAATTGCGATTTCAGAAGCTCCACCAAAGTATAATGGGATGGAAGCATTACCGTAAGGTTTGATTTCACTAAAGCCGTTTTGGATTTTGTAATATTTACCGTCAAAATCAAAAGGCGAATTAGATTCCCATGTCTTTCTGATAACCTGCATGTATTCTTCAGTCCGAAGATATCTTTCATCATGGCTTATCCAGTCTCCATCTCTTTTTTGATCTGCATCACTTCCTCCAGATATTATATGCAACGCAATTCGCCCATTCGTAATATGGTCTAAAGTAGCGGCTTGCCTTGCAGCTAACGTAGGGGCCACGAACCCTGAACGATGAGCAATAAGGAATCCAAGCGAAGAGGTTTGTGAAGCAGCGTATGATGCTATAGCGAATCCGTCTGGAGTGACAGCTGAGTATCCAATGAGCACTTTGTCGAATCCGCTAGTTTCATGTGCTTTGGAGAACTCTGATATATAGGGCTTGTCTATGCCTACAGGTATTTCACTTCCGGGATTGATTACACCACCAAATACACTTAATGAAGCCCCTGATTGCCCTTCAGATTCTCTGTGGACGCCAATCATTCCTATGATTTCTGGAATTGCGTTCCTTAACATATCTAAAGTTAATTTATCCCAGCCGGTTGGGGCTATAAGAATCAGGACTTATGGAATTTAAAGGTAGACCTTTATCGTTTGCTGCTGTAATGCACTCATCACACCTATCTTGTGGATCGTGGTTAATAGCAGGCCATATGTCTTTACTAAACATTCCACAAATGAATAATGGAGATACTTCTTCGATACCTAAACTTTCAACGTAGTGGACTGTCCCTTTGCCGTCAGGTGAAGGCCGCCACCACGGAGTGGTATTTTGCCCTACTGAATAAATATGTTCTCGGTATTCGTCTAGCCAGGAGCCCTCAGGTATTTCAACTACCCATGAGCTTCTTCCATTTGAGTTTTCTTGTTTGAAACCGTTTAGTTTGCCTTGCTGGATGTATTGTCTAATAACTCGCTTGGATACATTTAGGATTCTGGATGCATCTTGTATGCTTACTGTTTCTGCCATAATATCCTCGTATGAAATGCTATTTAGTTGTACATATTACCGTCAATCAGCAGAAGTTGCACTAGTTAAAGGATCTTCTATAGTATCTGGAAGTGATCCTCCAGGGGGCACCATGGGGAATACATTCACAGATGGATCAATCACGAATTCAATTAAATAAGGACCGTTGTGCTCTTGGGCTTTCAGCAAAGCTTGCGACACATCTTCTTGCTCAGTGACTCGCACAGCAGGGATCCCATAAGACTCTGATAACTTGACATAATCAGGCCCAGGCATTGGGATCTGATTTAAATGCCCGTCGAAATACATTTCTTGCCACTGTTTTACCATTCCAAGGACGCCATTATTCAATAGTACGATTTTTACTGGTAAATTTTCTTGGGCTAAGACCATTAATTCTTGCAACGTCATTTGGAAGCCACCATCGCCAGCTATGGTCCAAACAGTCGAATCTGGAGCTGCTACTTGTGCTCCCAATGCGGCAGGGATTTCAAACCCCATTGCTCCGAGGCCGCCTGAAGATATAAAAGTGTTGAATTTATCGAGAAAAAGGAATTGAGCAGCCCACATTTGATGTTGCCCAACTCCGGTCACAACATTCGTATTTGGATTGTTTTGGATAATATCATTGAGATCCTTGAGTACATGTTGAGCGAGCAATTTTTCCGTTTTGGGTATTGCTAATGAAGGATGTTCTTCTTTGATCTTCTTGATTGAAGACACCCAATCACTATGATCTGCGTGGTCTAACAAAGGCAACAGTTCTGTTAAAACTGCCTTAGCGTCTCCGGGTAATCCGACTTCTGTTGGGACGTTTCGTCCTATTTGAGAAGGTTCAATATCTATGTGAATTATTCGTGCGTGAGGGGCAAAGGCAGAAGTATTGCCAGTAACACGATCATCGAATCGCATGCCTACTCCGAAAATGACGTCTGCTTGGTCTGTTGCCATGTTAGACCAGTACATTCCGTGCATACCGAGCATGCCTAGCGACATATCATTATTACGTGGAAAGTTACTTAATCCTAGTAGAGTGTTTATCACAGGGATTCCAGTCTTTGAGGATAAATCCAGGAGTTCTTGGTCAGCTTTTGAGATAAGGACGCCATGACCAGCAATGATTACAGGTCTTTCCGCCTGGTTAATTAGTCGAGCTGCATCTGGTAGCTTTGCTCTAGTGTCTTCACTGATAGAAGGAATTGAGACAGGTGTTATTTCAGGATAATTGAATTCCGCTAGTTCTAATTGGACATCCCGAGGTATGTCTATTAAGACCGGTCCAGGTCTACCTTCTTGTGCGACTTGAAAAGCCTCGTGTATTGTGTCTGCCAAATCATCAGTCGACATTACTAAGAAGGTTCGTTTTGTACACGCTGCAGCGATAGAGCATATGTCGCATTCTTGAAAAGCTTCAGAACCTAGAGCTGTCCTGGCTACTTGTCCTGTGATCGCAACCATTGGTATGGAATCAGCTTTAGCTCCCATTATGCCTGTTACTAAATTAGTGGCTCCGGGGCCAGAAGTAGCAACGCATACGCCCGGTTTTCCTGTGATTCTGGCATATCCATCTGCTGCATGAGCGGCAGATTGTTCGTGCCTGACTAAAATATGTTTTAGTTGAGGATAACTCCAGAGAGCATCATAAAATGGTAGGATTGCTCCTCCTGGATGGCCAAAAAGTACTTCTACGCCTTCTTTAAGTAGACTCTCGCAAACTATTTCCGCGCCTTTTAATTTCACTTTAACTCCAATATTCGGGGCTATTTGAAATGAAAAATCCCGCCCCTAAATCAAGGGACGGGATTTTTACCCGCGGTACCACCCTAATTGCTTAAGTCTTGCTCAAGCCTCTCGATAACGACACCAACATGCCGCGTGGTATTTACAGATCACGACTCCTGTCCTAGCTTACTTGGTATAACTGTTCAGCAGGCCGCTCCAGAGGGATTTTCGTTTAGCATATAGTGTCTGCTCACACCGTACCAGACTCGCTTTACTTTCTGCGTAAATTACTCGTCTCTATCAACGCGTTTATACTACGATATCATGCAAAATTCTGTAGTGTCAATATATTGCAACTATTTATGATTTGTTTGTATTTATAATGTAAAATAGTTTCAACAGTTTTATCAAAGAGAACTCAAGTAATGACATCATATCTGTCCAAAATAAGAGATATCCCAATAAAAGGTGAAGCGATTGTCCGAATTATAGATAGTAAACACGGACTCGTTGCTGAGCCATCTGCGGATTCAGACCTACTGGTATCTACGCTGACACAAATCTTGATATTCAAGAAAGGAATAAATAGGTCGTCTACCATACTGGACAAAGAATCGGTTCAGAAGATAGAAATCACCGAGCAGCGGAAAAATATTCCTCTACTAACAATGATATCGTTCTTGGTGTGTTCCGTGATTGTGTACCTGGGTAGTTCCTATTGGTTGGTGGACAACATAACTCAGCCCATAGTGCCTGGAGTTAATTTGGCATTGATTCCTTTTTTGTTGCTCGGTTCCCTCATAGGAGGGGTGGCTTGGATTTGGAAAACTTATTCGTTTAGTAATAGGATCACTTTCAGAATTGTGTGCGCTCAAGGGGATGTTTCGGTGTTTAATTGCGCCTTTGAACACCGCGGGGACTTAATGGACAATATCGTATATTTTCAACCCAGGGTTGATATCTAATTTTAGGTCCCAAGGCTCTTGTCTTAATTGTTGGTGATACGCTGCCGCCGCAATCATAGCTCCATTATCTGTACATAGCCTAGGGACGGGTATGTACGTGGGAATAGGGCTGAGTTGATTTATTCGTTCCCTTAAAGGCAAATTAGCTGCAACTCCACCACCAATAATTATTCCCTTGGCCCTATGGTCTGAAGCAGCCTTAATGACTTTGCTAGATAATACATCTACTACAGACTCTTGGAAGGCTGCAGAAATTTCGATAATCAAATTATCGCGACTTTTCTTGTCTAGTTTGGAAGAGTCCTCAGGATACACGTTTTGGTCAATTGCTAATTTCAGCACCGCTGTTTTGAGGCCGCTAAAACTGAAATTGGAAGTTCCTGGCAGCCAAGCCCGTGGGAGGTGGAAATCACTTAGATGTTCACCTGCGGTCTTCTGAATTTCTGGGCCTCCAGGAAAACCTAGTCCAAGTATCCTTGCCGCTTTGTCAAAGCATTCACCTGCCGCATCATCTAATGTGTGTCCTAGTAGTTCATATATTCCATGGTCTTTCATGAGGACTAAATCAGTATGTCCTCCAGACGCGATCAGGGCGACTATTGGAAACCCTATTTGTTTGTCTGGCCCAGTTGCTTGATCTAACCAAGCAGAATACACGTGTCCTTCTAGATGGTTTACACCGTAAAAGGGTTTGTTCAGACACATGGATATAGTTTTTGCTGCATTTAATCCAGTGATTAATGATCCAGCTAAGCCTGGCCCGTAAGTGGCAGAGATAATATCGATATCAGTTATGTCCATTTCTGATTCTTTGAGACTTAAGTCGATGACTGGCATGATATCTCGGATATGCTGCCGGGAAGCTAATTCGGGTACTATTCCGCCATGTTGATTGTGGATACTAGTCTGGGAGGCTATTACATTTGATTTGATTAGATGACCATCTACTACAATAGATACTCCTGTGTCGTCACACGATGTTTCAATTCCTAATATGACTGTGCTCAATGTATCAACCTGTAAATAAAAATTAATTCCCTGAAAGGGATATTATAGCTGGTGTGAAATTATATATGATATATTTACTCTAGTCATTGATTAAAGGTGAATTGTTATAGTGTTATTTGTAATAATGAACGCTTCTGGTTCCTCGGTAGACATAGGTTCAGAGAACGTGGTGTTGCAGATTGTCCTCATACTTCTGAGCATAGGCATGGTGGCCATTTTTACTAGTGCTGAAGCGGCTATGATGTCAGTTAATAAATTTAGAACTAGGTATTTGGAGGAACAGGGCAACAAATCCGCTCGGATTCTGAACAAATTAATGTCCAGACATGAGAAATTTTTTTCAACGATATTGCTCACAGAGAACACTTTTATCATATTCGCTTCATCTGCAGGTACAGCACTAGCCATCAAAATATTGGGTGGTAGTGGATTAGCGGTCATTATAGCTCCTTCTATTATGACAGTGCTGGTGGTTATATTTGGTGAAATAACCCCAAAAACATTTGGTGCAATTTTCGCTGAAAAATGGTCGTTGTTTATCGGTAGACCTATATCTGTCGTGATGTTCTTAGAGACACCCTTGATTTTCTTGTTTTCATTGGTGCCCAGGTTGCTTAAGAAAATCTTTAAGGTAAGTGATGATCAAGGGCATTCAGTTTCTGAGGGGGAACTCCGCATGATGATCGGAATAGGGGAGGCAGAAGGATCAGTAGATGCGTCTGAGGCTGATATGCTGGAAAATATATTTCGCTTCGGAGATAGTCATATGACAGCTATCATGACTCCTAGGCCGGAAATTATTTGGCTTCAGCGAGGCACTACTTACCAAGAATTCTTAGAAGTCTACGCTTTGCATAACCACTCCAGATTTCCAGTATACGGGGATTCAACTGAAGACATATTAGGGGTTTTAAGCGTAAAAGATATAGTTCTGAAGGCAAGTAATAATGCATGGGAATCAGATCAAGATGTTACCGTTGATCTAAGGACGGCATTTTTTGTTCCAGAAACTAAAACAGTCAGTGAAACTTTTACTGAGATGAGACTGCATGGGCATTCCATAGCGCTTACGGTGGATGAATTCGGCGGTATAGCAGGTATTGCCACATTAAAGCAATTGGTAGGAGTGATAGTAGGTGAAGTCAATGAAGAAGAAGACGAACCTGAAGATGTATTGCCTTTAAGTGAATTCAGTTATTTGATAGACGCAGGGAAAACAATTGTTGATACTAATGAAGAATTGGACATCGAACTTCCAGAAGGAGAATATCAAACTGTAGCAGGTTTGATATTAAGAGAATTGGGCAGAATACCAACTGCAGGGGAGGTGCTTGATATAGGTAATATACGATTAACAGTCCAGTCTGTGATTGGAGTTCGCTTGGATAAAGTACAGGTAAGGATATTGCCGGTCTCAGAATGATTGTTCATTTAGTACGCCATGGCCAAACGGTGTGGAATAGAGATAGATTGTTTCAAGGTCAATCTGACGTAGAACTAACAGATTTAGGAAAAACTCAGTCGAGATTAGTTGCGGAAGAAGTCTTAGGATTTGGACCTGAATCAGTGTATACAAGTCCATTGTCTCGGACTCGATACATAGCCGATTTTATTGGGGAAGGTATAGATAAAGACATTATAGAAGTGCCAGGATTACTAGAGCTAAACCTCGGGTTGCTAGAAGGGAAAACTGGAGAAGATTTGAGGAAGAATTGGCCAGAGATCATCGAAAATTGGCGCGAACATCCATCCAAAGTAGAAATGCCTTCAGGAGAATCTTTTTTACAGCTACATCAAAGAGCTTCACATGCCTTAAATTCTTTAGTTGAGTCAGAAACTAAAGATGTGATTGTTCTGGTGAGTCATAATTTTGTGATCAAAGTTTTGCTATGCGGGATATTGGGGTTATCTGTTGACGCGTTACATAAAATACATGTTGATCTGGCTTCTATTAGTACAATACAGATTGATAACACAGATAGTAGCCTGGTTTCTTTGAATAGCACATCTCACCTAAACTAGGAAGATATTGTGAAGACCTCCATTGACATACAAAAAATTACTATTAACTCATTAAGGAAGTACGAAAAATTAGTTTCTGATATTCCGGTAGTAGTCGCTTGTTCAGGAGGTCCAGATTCAACAGCATTATTACACATACTTACGAATACCAATTATTTAAAAACAACAAACTTGATTGTCGCTCATCTAAATCACGATTTTAGAGGTCAAGAGGCTGAAGATGACGCAGAATTTGTAAAAAATATGGCTTCAGATTGGAACTTAGCGTACAGAATAGGCAGAGCAGACCCTTTGAGCTACCAAAACGAGAAAGGCATATCTTCATTTGAACAAGCAGCACGAGAGCTTAGATATATGTTTTTGAGAGATGTAGCAAGGGATGTAGGAGCTAGATCGGTTATATTGGGACATACCGTGGATGATTTGGCTGAAACTGTATTAGGACACATTATCAGAGGGACTGGATTACAAGGATTAATTGGGATGGAAGTATGTAGTAACTGGCCCTTTCCTTATGATGAGGAAGAAATCATGATAATTAGACCGATGCTTGAAATTGCCAAGTCGGAAACAGAATCATACTGTGCTGAACTGGGAGTGGAATTTAGAAGAGACACCGGGAATTATTCTCATAGGTTTACGAGAAATCGGATTAGGCACTCTTTATTACCCGAATTAGCTATTGGGTACAATCCAGGTATTAAAGATGCGTTGGTAAGATTATCTAGGATCGCCTCAGAAAATTTGGAGTTTATAGAGAGTAGACTGGAAGAATATTGGAAAGAATTATGTTTCGTAGATGCTAATTTAAACTGCGTCGCAATTAATTTGATCAGATTTGTTGAAGCTCCTATTAACATACAAAGATTGTTACTCAGAAAGGCTTATGAAGAAATCATTGGGAATACAACTAGATTGCAAGAAAACCATATAGATCAAGTAGTAAATCAAGTTAAGGCTGGATCACATAATTCAAGCTATTACAAAATTGCGGATTGGCCAAATAACCTTAAAATTTTATATCGTAGTGGTGATTTAGTCTTATCTAAAGAAGAACTTTCCAGTCAAACTCCTGAGAAAATATTGGTAGAACTAGTAGAATTGTCGGAGGCTTGTTCTTATGTGTATAGAGATACTAAATTCACTTTTGAATTGATGGTACATCGGTTTGAGGACGTTGATTTTAGCAATCCTGACGTTGTGTATTTAGACGCGTCAAGTATTCCCCAAACGTTAGTGATTCGATCGATGAATACCGGGGATACATTTCATCCCTATGGGTTTGATCATGAGCTCCTTTTGTCAGATTTCTTTTCAAAAAGGCAAATGGGTCAAATCGAAAGACAGGTTATGCCAATTATCACTGATAACAAGGGAACCGTATGGGCTGTGGAGTCCAGGATAAGCGAGTTGGGGAAAATGGGTAAAGAAACCAAGAAGGTTTTGAGGATAACTAGATCAAAGGTTGACTAAGGAATATATGCTTCTGCTTTGAGTTGGAAGCCGTCGTTTGTATGTTCTATCAGATGCCATGATTGTTTTACGTGTTGGATTTCAGGGCTGTTCCGATCGTATACTAGTTCTCTGGCGCAGTTGTGGAATAAAGATCCATCCATTATCTCCTCTTCGGTTAGCAACCCTTTTTCAATAAGCAATCTAAGTGCAATAGCTCCCGTTTTATCTACAGGTCCTCCGTCTATTTCCGTGACATTTTCCATGTTATGGACTTCCCACGCTATCTCTAGCATACGATCCCATGCACTACGAAAAGGGTAGTCTGGGCCTTGAATTTCTGCAACTACTTTTTGTGAGAAGTAATTGGCTGCTCCCTCCACGAACCATAAAGTATTAGATCCCGGCTGGCGCGTTTTTCTCTCACATTGTCCTGGCATCGCTAAATCCTGTTGGAATGCGTGGTAAAACTCATGAATCAAGAAATCTTGGAAATTAAATAAAGGTTCATGCTCTCTCATGTTTTCTGTGATTCCCATTGCGATGATTCGGGTTTCTTCGCATAAAGCTGCTTGAGTGGACGCATCTGCGCCTTGTTCGAACCAGGCTCTGAATCGGTTGAGCTCATCCTGTAGATGTTCATTTTCATCTCTGTGTCCCATGCATTCATCATCTTTAAGCCACGATTCAATGTCATTCATCAAAATGTCAATTTCGGAGTTCTTGAGGACTACTTCATGCTTTATGAATGGCATGTCTTCTATCTCCTGCTCTGGTCGGATCATGTCACCTACTGGGTAGATCCATGCCAAAATATTGGACTTGCGAGATACCATTTTAGATTCAGCATAAGCAACCCATTTGCTTATATCTTGGGTTGAGTATGAAGAGTAATTCAGGATCGTAATCGTGCCGGTTGGTTTAGTGTGAGAGTTAATATCCAACTCTAGTTCTGCGGCTTCATTTGCCGTTTTGGGGCTTTCGGGTTTTGGCTTACTAAGTTCGGTTGCCATTGTAGGGGTAATTTGTTTGTTAGATGAGGTTGTTGGATTATCATTGGTACTGTATTGACGAGTTTGAGTTTTTTGACTTTCGTTAAGTTGTTGTTCCAGTAATTCTATTCGTTGCAATAATTCCAATGACTGGTCCGAAAGCTCATTTCTCGGTGTTGAAATTGGGGGGATAGTAGTTTGAGGCTGCTCTGGAGAGTCAAGTTTGATTGTTGTGGGTTCAAGGGTGCACGATATGAGAATCATGATTGGGCCGATTAAGACCCACCATAGGAAATTAGTTCTGTTGTTTGCAGTCATAGCCAGTCCGACTTGCTGAAAACCTTTTAAGTTCTGCCGTGCTCCTTAAGGCTTTCGTTCAATTGATTGCAGATTACTTTATATTCTGAAGCTACATCAGAATCTAGGAGACAAGTGGGTTTTGAATTGTCTCTGTAACTTGATCTGAGCTCCAATGAACCCAGGAAAGGAGAACTTACATCTTCAGCAAGTTTTTTTGAGTTTCCTTCTCCGAATATTTCGCCGGTATAGTTTTCAACGATCCCTAAGACGTTTAGGTTCAATTTACGTATCATGTTGATGCATCTCTTCGCATCTAAGTTTGCTAATTCCTGAGGTGTACTCACCACTATAAATCCATCCATTGGTAATGTTTGCATTACTGTCAAAGGAGAATCCGAGGTGCCTGGTGGCATGTCAACAATAAGGTAATCAAGAGTTCCCCATTCAGTGTTCTGAACAAATTGGTTTATGGCATTATGAATCATAGGACCACGCCATATAATGGCTTCATCCTCATTTTCTTGGAACAAGGACATGGAGATTACTTTCACGCCGAATTCAGTAGATGGAATGATGATTCCATTTTCATAATCAGGTTTTTCTTTAACCGCTAGCACTTTAGTGACGTTAGGGCAATCTATATCAACGTCTAGGATGCCCACACTAGCCCCTGCCTGGGCCAATGAAACTGCAAGATTTACGCTTACTGTGGTTTTCCCGACTCCTCCTTTGCCGCTGTAAACACCTATTTTGTGCTTTACGTTCGTCAGTCTGTCAGAGATTTGTTTCCTTTGAGCCCATTGCTGTTTCAGTTGCTCTAAGCGAGCGTTTTGATTTCTATTAACCATGCTACCTCAGTTAATGTTGTTAAATTCCTAATTGGTTCCGAGCTTCTTCACTAATCAAATCAGGTGACCAAGGCGGATCGAATACCATCTCAATTTCTACTTCTTCAACCCCGTCTACGTCTTGAATAGCCCATTCGGCTTGTTGGGCTATTTGAGGCCCCATTCCACATCCAGGGAATGTGAGGGTCATTTGGACGTATACATTGTTTTCTTCATTTACTGCTACGTCATAGATTAATCCTAAATCAACTAAATTGATTGGTATTTCTGGATCGTATACTGTTCGTAGTGCTTCAATTATTTCTTCTTTTTCTACTGCTTGAGCCATGTTGATATGCCTCCTTAGTGTTATTTATTACAATACAGATTACATTTTATCACTGTTCTCTTAATGCTACTATTAGGACCATGTAATACAGACTTAGACAAATTGATATAAAGTCCTAGAACTGGTAATATTATACATCGTGTGAATTTCATAAAAATTTGCATTTCCGTGTCAAAAATAAACACTAGGAGAATCTCTGTGGCAAACTTCTCAGATTACGTCAAAACTCTTTTGACTAAGCCAAATGTAAGACATCTAACTCGGGATCAAATGGATGAAGAGACCAGTCAATACGGTAGAGTAACAAGAACAGGGGGACACGCTTATAGTTCCAATGTAAGAAATAGAAGCGCTGGTATTGCCGTGACCTTTGGAAGTGATGAAGTAGCTACTAAGAATTTGAATGCTCAACAGCAGGGTATCGCAGATAATCTTGAAAACACTTTAGACGCTTTATCAAAATATTTGGACAGAGCTCCTTTGGTTTCTGTTACTAGGACCATAGGAGACAATGATGATTTTAACGCCAAATGCACATTGTTATTGTCTGAACAAAGAAAAGATAATCTAAGACAGGGTCATCTTTGGACTCATACTTTAAGAGAATATAGTTCAGAATCTCCCGGTCCTGATTTGTATTTGGTTTCTGTGCCTGAGTGGCCAGAGAACGACAAGCAAGTTTTGTGCTTTCCTGATGAAGGATTAACAATTGTATTAGGTATAGATTATGTAGGAGAAGTCAAAATGGGATTTCTTCGAATGGCTATGTGGGAAGCAAAAAAGGCTGGTATGCTAAGTTTACATGCTGGGTCTAAATTGCTGACAGCAAAACAACCGGATGGTTCCACAGGTAATTACGGGATGTTGTTATTTGGGCTATCTGGCACTGGTAAAACTACGCATTCTTGTCACGACCATGGGCTAACTGGAGATGGTGAAGGCATTAACATTCTTCAAGATGATATTGTTTTCCTGAGCAAGGACGGCAGCGCCAAAGGAACAGAAAGAGGTTTCTTCCTGAAAACTGAAGGCTTAGAAGCAGACACTCAACCTTTAATATGTAATGCTCTGGATGCGCCGGAAGCACTGTTTGAGAATGTGATGGTGACACATGACGGAGAAGTAGATTACAACGATTTATCACTTGGTGGTAACGGTAGGGCTGTAATTTCCAGATCCAAGTTCGCTCCTCACATAGGGGAATCCATTGATTTACCATCTTTGGATGAAGTAGATGGCCTCATTGTAGCGTTTATTACCCGAAGGATGACGGTTCTACCTTTCATTTCTAAACTAACTCCTGAACAAGCAGCGGCTACTTTCATGCTTGGTGAAAGTGTTGAAACATCAGCTGGAGATCCTACGAGAGCAGGTGAATCTGTGAGAGTCGTGGGCACGAATCCTTTCTTACTTGGTTCCCCTTCGGATGAAGGTAATTGGTTCTATGATTTTGTGTCTAGCAACCAAGATAAAGTTCATTGCTACTTGTTAAATACCGGAGGAGTCGGAGAAATTTTCCATCGTGATGATAACGGGAAGATTGTGGTAGACCAACCAGTGACCCGAGTTGCTATAGATGATATGGCAAAGATGATTCAAGGGATCGCCAGAAATAATATAGAATGGGTTGAAGATGGATTATTTGGAGGAATGATTCCAAGTAAGATTGAAGGGGTAGACCTAAATAAGTATGATTTGTCGAACTTCTATTCACAAGAACAAATTAAGGAAATATCCGACAAATTAACTGCTGAAAGAAAGGATCATTTGAAATCATTTGTTGGACTGAATCCCAACATTGTTACCGCGTTAGACTAATTTTAAAACGAAGACGCAAAAGGAGGAGTATTGAGTACTACATTAAACGAGGCTTATTCACAATTTGTAACCGAACGGAAAGCTAGTGCTAAGCAAAAAGAAGGTTATCAGGATCTTGGGAAATTCGTTAATCACTTTGGTAAAGACCGTGATATTAATGAAATATTACCCTCAGAAATAGCAAATTATGCCCAACACATTGGCCGAACTGCTACGGATCCTGCTAAACGTTTGTCTACTGTCAAACTATTTCTTACGTATCTTAAAAAACAAGAATTAATTGAAGGCAGTCTCGCAACACACTTAAGAATCCCGAGAACACGAGTGTCTGCATCTAAAAGAGCTGCAGCAGCACAGGAAGAGGGAACAGTGTTGAGCCAAGAAGGATTCGATATGCTCACATCTGAATTAGATGCTTTGAAAATTGAAAGAGTTTCTGTTGTGGAAGATATTAAAAGAGCGATGGAGGATGGAGACTTTCGTGAAAACTCCCCTTTGGATGCTGCAAAGGAACGTCAAGGTTTCGTTGAATCAAAAATAAAAGAACTAGAAAGTAGCCTTAGAGGGGCAACAATAATGTCTGCCTCTAAAGGTTCAAGTAAAGACCGTAGGGTTTCCATAGGTTCTAAGGTTACTGTTAGAGATCTTGGGACAGGAAAAAAATCTACCTATTCCTTGGTTGATATAAGGGAGGCAGATTTGGCTTTGGGTAAATTGTCTACGTCGTCCCCTGTAGGCCAGGCTTTGATGGATTCTCTAGTTGGAGATGAAGTCTCTGTAGCTGTACCTAGAGGTACAGTAGCTTATAAGGTTGAGCGGATCGCACGTTAAATCCTGCAGTCAACTAAAATTAAAAAGGCTCCAATTTTGAGGTGGAGCCTTTTTTTATCCTTCGATTGCTGCTAGCATATCGTTGGGATCGGGAGCTTTGCCTGGGGCATACACTTCCCTAAAGATTATATCTCCGTTTTTGTCTACGACGATCAAGGCACGTAGGCCTGCTCCTCGTTCTTCATTCCATATATCGTATGCTTTGGTGACTTCACCTTTCGGGTGGAAGTCAGACAAAATAGGATGAGGTAATCCTCCTAAAGATGTAGCATAAGCTCGATGAGCTGCTACTGAGTCACAACTTATGCTCAGAACCTGAGCATCTTTTTCTTCGAATCGGTCATTGTACTGCCGAAATGAAGTTACCTGATTTGTTCAACCACCTGTAAAGTCGAATATATGGAACGACAGGACTACGTACTTTTTCCCTTTATAGTCACTGAGTGACACGTCTCCATGTTCGACTGAAGGTAGGGTGAAATTTGGCGCAGCTTCGCCTACGTTTGCTGACATGATAATACCTCCAGAATTTATATTGCAATTATAACACTAGCCAAGTTCGTTAGGATGCAAAAACCATGGAATCTGTTTAAAAAACGGTTGTAGTGGAATGTTGTCGATGATAGGTTATATAAGCTTAAAAGGATTGTGCTGATGGAAATCGTTTTTGACAAAGGTATATTTATTCCTGGCTTGGATTTGTGGTTGGATTCCACACGGAAAAAAGAATTTTGCGTTGTGAGTCATGCACACTCTGATCATGTTGCTAGGCATAACGTTCCAGTGATGACCAAAGGTACTTTTAGTCTGCTTAAAGATTATTACCGAAAGAGTAATCCTGTCGTTGTGGATTACGGTGAGGAGATTGAATATTCCGGATTCTCCTTGAGTTTTTATCCCGCCGGTCATTGTTTGGGCTCTGCCCAAATTTTGGTCAAGGACAAAAGCACAGGACTGAGGATGGTCTATACAGGCGATTACAAAATGACTCCTAGTCCAGTGAATGAGGATAGTAGTGTCATACCATGTGATGTGTTAGTACTAGATGCTACTTATGGGAAGACCCAATATATTTTCCCGAATGAGTCAGAAATCATACAAACTGTCGCCCAGATATTGAATGGTTGGTTCTTAGAAGGTTATCGGCCTATTTTGGAAGGCTGGAAGCTGGGTAAAGCTCAAGAAATTCTATTTCATATGTTGAATCATGGATTTAAAGTGGTAGTTGAAGATAGTATTTTTCAGATTTGTAAGGTATATGAATCCGAAGGAGTTCAATTTCCTGGGACTTATAGGTTGTTTGAAGGGGACTGGGCTGCTGACGAGATATTGCTATGTCCCCCTAATCGAACCAAAAAGCTTATGGTTCAACATTATAGCGCTAAGCGAATAATGAGATTGACTGGTTGGGCTTTGGATTATGCATCAGGTACACGATACGGAAGGACAATGATTCCATACAGTGATCATGCGGATTTCAAGCAATTGCTTAACTACGTAGGTCAGTCTGGAGCAAGCACTATTTACACAGTGAATGGTTTTTCCGAATTATCAGGGTATTTGATGAACCTAGGTTATAATGCTAGTCATTTATCGTAATTTACGCTAGAGGGATCCACCAGCATTCTCATGCAGGAGATCCCTCTTGTGGTTGTTAGTCCGGAGTACCTTCTAACGCAGGCATTTTATAATTGTCATCGTTAGCTATCATCCTGTTAACGGCGCTTAGGTAAGCTTCAGCGCTTGCAACAATTATATCTGTGTTAGCTCCTCTGCCAGAAAATACCTGATCGTTGTTTTCAATCCTAATAGTAACTGTTCCTTGAGAATCAAGGCCTTCAGTCACGGACTGAACATTAAAGTCTATCAGTTTACATGTTGTACCGATCACTCTATCTATAGCTTTACAAACTGCGTCAACAGGCCCATTCCCCGTCGAAGCGTCTGTGAATTGGGTGTTGTCAGGTCCTATTAAGCGAACGGTTGCAGTTGGAATGTCATGGTCTCCGCTTGAAAAATGTACTTGATCTAAAGAGTAAGTGATGGGTTCATTTGACACACGTTTCTCTTCGTCCATTAGAATCTCTAAGTCTTTGTCATTCACTTCCCTCTTTTTATCAGCCAGTACTTTAAACGACTCAAAGACGTTATTTAGTTCTTCTCTCTCTAGGAAGTATCCTAGTGCTTCTAATCGAGATTGGAGACCAGCTCGGCCACTGAGTTTTCCTAATACTAGGCTGTTTCCAGGTACGCCAACACGTTCCGGTTGCATCACTTCGTAAGTAGATCTGTCTTTCAGAACACCGTCTTGGTGTATGCCAGAAGCATGTCTGAATGCGTTTTCTCCAACTATAGCTTTGTTCGCCTGTACTGCCATGCCTGTTATTCTGCTTACTAGCCTGCTTGTTGGATATAATTGAGTGGTATCAATATTGCAGTCAATATTAAATAGATCTTTGCGAGTGTCCAATCCCATTATTATTTCTTCTAATGAGGCGTTGCCTGCGCGCTCTCCTAACCCATTGATACATCCTTCTACTTGACGTACTCCTGCCTGAATAGCCGCTAGCGTATTTGACACTGCTAACCCCAAGTCATTATGACAATGTACGCTTAGGGTAGTTTTTTCTATGCCAGGTATTTTATTACGTATGTCGGTTATCAATTCCGCGAAATTCGACGGTATTGCGTAACCTACAGTGTCAGCAATATTGATAGTGGTGGCACCTGCTTTAATTACGGCTTCAAGCATCTTGTATAAATATTCTGGATTGGTTCTAGTAGCATCCATGGGTGAGAATTCAACATCATCGCAATAGGACTTTGCTCTTGTGACCATTGCTACAGCCATATCCATAACTTCTTCACGGTTTTTTCTAAGTTGGTGCAAAACTTGAATCTCTGAGGAAGAAAGAAACACATGTATCCTTGGTGACTCAGCCTGTTTAATAGCTCCCCATGCTTGATCCACGTCGTTAGGGTGCGCTCTGGATAAAGAACAAATGACAGAACTCCTAACTTCTTTCGCTATGTTTTCTACTGCCTGGAAATCTCCTGGAGAACTAGCAGCAAAGCCTGCTTCGATAATATCAACTTGAAGTTTTTCCAGCTGCTTAGCAATTTCCATCTTCTCTTCGACTGTCATCCCGATACCAGCAGATTGTTCTCCGTCTCTTAATGTTGTATCTAATATTTTTACTTTTTCGTTAGCCATTTTAATTTCTCCTGATTTTTGTAATTTTGAACATCAATTGGATATTACGAAGCCATTGATGTCAGGAGGAAGTAGTCCACCAAATTTGGTTCTGCCAAAACCAAATTTTGGTGGTGAACTACTCTGAGCGACTCCTTAAAGTTACTTATGTTCTGCACTTTGTTCATGATTAGTCTTCAATTTCAACGGTACGCCATGGCATCATCGTTCGAAGTTCTTTCCCTACGCGATGAATGGGGCTGGTTCTAGCCGAATTCCTCAAAGGAGCAAACCTAGGTCTACCTTCCGCATTTTCAGCCATCCATTCTTTCGCGAATGTACCGTCTTGGATTTCTTTGAGCACTGATCTCATATTTTCTTTTACATGTTCATCAATGATTCTGTTACCTCTGGTTAAGTCACCATATTCTGCGGTATCACTAACTGAGTAGCGCATGTAATTGAATCCACCTTCGTAAATAAGGTCTACGATGAGTTTCATTTCATGCAAGCATTCAAAGTATGCCATTTCTTCAGGGTATCCAGCCTCTACTAGCGTCTCAAAGGCTGCATTTATTAACGCTGTTACTCCTCCGCAGAGTACGCTTTGTTCTCCAAATAAGTCGGTCTCAGTTTCATCTTTGAAAGTGGTGCCGATCACACCTGCTTTGGTGCATCCGATGCCTTTGGCATATGCTAATCCTACGGCCTGAGCATCCCCCGTAGCATCTTGGTGGACAGCTAATAGCCCAGGTACGCCAACTCCTTCTACATATAGTTCTCTTACTCTGTGCCCTGGTGCTTTTGGGGCCACCATCATAACGTTGATGTCTTTGGAAGGTGTCACTTCTCCGTAATGGATGCTAAAACCATGAGCAAACATCAGAGAGGAGCCTGGTCTGAGTGAAGGTGCGATTTGAGTTTTGTAAATATTTCCTTGGATGTGATCTGGAATCACCACCATGAGAATATCTGCTTCTTTTGCAACTTCTTGGACGTCTCCTACTTTAAGTCCAGCGTCTTCAGCTAATTTGCGACTACTGCTTTCTGGGTGTAGGCCAACCATTACATCCTGCCCACTATCTTTCAGATTTAAAGCGTGAGCATGTCCTTGGCTTCCGTACCCTAAAATCCCTATAGTCTTACCTGATAGTACGTTTAAGTCCGCGTCTTTGTCATAATATATATCCATGTATCCTCCGATTTTTTAAACTTCTTTATTATTGCCTCGAGTCATTGCTACTCTTCCAGTGCGCATCATCTGAATAACAGTGTATGGGGTTAGTAGGTCTTGGAGGGCAGCGATTTTATCTTCACTTCCTGTGACTTCTACTACAATTGAGTCAGTACCAACATCTACGATATGCGCTCTGAACATTTGAGCAATTTGAATGATGTCAGATCGAGTGTCTGGAGTAGATTGGACTTTAATCAAAGCGAGCTCTCTGGCGATGATTTTTTCTTCAGTGATGTCACAGACTCCTCTTACATCTATTAATTTATCTAGTTGCCGGGTAGCTTGAATTACTATGTCTGGACTGCCATCCACGACACATGTCATTCTGGATAGACCAGGTTGTTCACTTTTACCTACGGTTAAGCTAGCGATATTAAAGCCTCTTCTTCTAAATAGACCTGCTATCCTAGTCAGGACACCTGGTTTATCTTCAACGAGAGCTATGATTGTATGTAGTCGATCAGTCGTCATAACCACTATACTTTTATCTCTGGTTGAGGTTCTTCAATCATGTCATTGACTGTTTGGCCCGAAGGAATAAATGGATACACATTTTCTTCCTGTCTAACTATAAATTCCACAATTACTGGTCCAGGGGTATTGATCGCTGTTTGTATAGCTGAAGAGACTTCAGTTTTATCGGTCACCCTGATGCCAGTGATTCCATAAGCTTCTGCTATTTTTACGAAGTCTGGATTTCCTGCGTATTGGGTAGCAGTATATTCGCTATCGTATGATAGATCTTGTAATTGTTTTACCATTCCCAAGTTATTATTGTTTAGGATAGCAAACTTGACATCAATATTATTTTCAACAGCTGTAGCTAATTCCGGGAAAGTCATTTGGAAACCACCATCTCCCGCTATTGACCACACAGCTTTGTCTGGTTGTCCTACCTTTGCTCCTAGAGCAGCAGGAACCTCGAATCCCATAGTCCCTAGACCACCAGAAGTGACCCAACTATTCGGATAACTGAATTCGCAGAATTGAGCAGCCCACATTTGATGTTGTCCAACACCAGTAACAATAATAGCCTCTTGATTGGTTTCTTTGGCTAGTTCCTTCAATACATATTGAGGAAGCAATTCGGATGTTTCTCGAATGTTCAAAGACGGATGTTCGGATCGCAATTGTTCAATGCGGTTCATCCAATCTACATTTATATTATTATCGACTGCAGGAATCAGTTGGTTAAGTACTGTTTTGAGATCTCCTTGTATTCCTACATGTGGTTTTATATTCTTGCCAAGTTCAGAAGGATCTATATCGACATGTAAAACTCTGGCGTTTGGTGCGAATGCTTCAAGTTTGCCAGTAACTCGGTCATCGAAGCGCATTCCGAGAGCTATCAATGTGTCAGATTCTTCTATGGCTATACTGGCGTATGCCATACCATGCATTCCAGGCATGCCTAGGTTCAAAAAATGGTCAGTTGGCAATGTGCTTATGCCAAGCAGGGTAGTTATGACGGGAATTTGGCATTTTTCAGCTAATTCAATCACTTCATTGTGAGCATGTGAGATTAAGGCACCATGGCCTGCTATAATAACTGGCTTTTTAGCGTCATTAATTAGTTGTACTGCTTCGTTGATTTCTTCTTTTGATGCTTCCATTTTAGGTTTGTATCCGGGTAAATCAATGTTTACTGGATAGATGTATTCGCATGTTTCTGTCAGTACATCTCGAGGTATATCTACGAGTACAGGGCCTGGGCGGCCAGTCCGGGCGATATGGAATGCTTCTTTAATAGCCGTTGCTATTTCTTCTGTATTCATCACCAGATAATTATGTTTGGTTACTGGGAGAGTAATGCCAGTAACATCAGTTTCTTGGAAGGCGTCTTTACCAATAGCTGGTCTGCTTACTTGTCCTGTAATGGCTACTATAGGGACTGAGTCCATTTGAGCCGCTGTTATTCCTGTAACCAGATTTGTAGCTCCAGGGCCAGATGTGGCTGTACATACTCCTACTTTGCCAGTAGATCTAGCATATCCATCTGCAGCCATAGCCGCTGCTTGTTCGTGTCTCACTAGAATATGCTTTAACTCACTGTACTTAGGTAGAGCTCCATAAAAAGGAAGAATCGCTCCTCCAGGCAACCCGAATAGAACGTCTACACCTTCTTCTATTAAGCTTTCACAGACAATCTCTGCGCCAGTTAACTTCATTTTATTTTCTCCAATAAAAAAACCCGTCCCTGAAGGGACGGGTTTGATTCTTATACCCGCGGTACCACCCTTCTTCTTGGAGTAGGTGCTCCAAGCAGCTTTGGATGTCGATTACGAGACAAACCGTTTCTCCTACTACTATTTCAGAGAAATCGCTCCTGGGCGAGTTCGCAATCCGCTTACCACTTGCTCTCACCGTTTACAAGCTCTCTCTAAGGCGCGCAATTGCTACTACTCCCATTCGTAGCGTGAACCTTTGAAATGTTATCAATTGAGGTGTTAGATGTCAATACAACTCGTAGTATAGGAGTAGCTTTGTTTATTTATGGGTAGATTTAAGCTAATATAATATGGTTAACATTTTATAAAAACGATTCAGGTTGAGGATTATTTGGCAGAAAATATTTTCATTGGAGTTGCGTGGCCATACGCCAACGGGCCACTTCATATGGGACATTTAGCGGGGTGTTATTTAGCTTCAGATATCTTTGCTCGTTATCATCGTTCAAAGGGCAACAATGTCCTAATGGTGTCAGGTAGTGACAGTCACGGAACCCCTATAACAATCAAAGCGGAATCCCAAGGAGTTTCCCCGGAAGATATATTCAGGGAGTTCCATGCACAATTTCTAGATTGTTGGGAGCAACTGGGTATTTCATTTGATTTGTTTACAGATACTCATACCCAAAATCACACTGAGGTAGTGCATCGTATATTTAATAAATTGTACGAACAAGGATATATATATATTGATAATATGCTCTTGGCATATTGTGATGAATGCAAGAGATTTCTGCCAGACAGGTATGTAGAAGGAGAATGTCCTAATTGTCATGATTTGAAAGCCCGAGGGGATCAATGTGACAAATGTGGCAGAACTCTAGATCCACAAGAGTTGATCAATCCTATTTGTGCAATCAGTGGTGCAACTCCAGAATTCAAAGAATCTGAACATTTTTTTCTCAGGTTATCTGCTTTTGAGGAAAGGCTTTTAGATTGGGTGGAAGACAAGAATCATTGGAGACCTAACGTTAAGAATTTCACTTCTAGATTTCTGCAAGACGGTTTGAAAGATAGAGCCATAAGCAGGGACCTTGACTGGGGTATTAGTGTTCCAGTGGAAGGATACACAGAAAAGAAAATATATGTATGGTTCGAAGCTGTCATAGGATACTATTCTGCGGCGATTGAATGGGCTAAGAGAAACGGATCTGACCATACTCCATTTTGGGAAGATGAATCTACTAGGGCCTATTATTTTATTGGAAAGGACAATATCCCTTTCCACACTATCATATGGCCTGCAATCATTATGGCATATGGAGGCTTGAATCTCCCTTTCGATGTTCCTGCTAATGAATTTTTAAGTTTGGAAAACAGAAAAATATCTACCTCTCAAAATTGGGCTGTCTGGTTGCCAGATTATCTGGATAAATTTGATCCTGATCCACTAAGGTATGCACTTTCAATCAATATGCCTGAGACGGGTGACACGGATTTTAGTTGGTCTGAATTTATCCGTAGAAACAATGATGAATTAGTTGCTACTTACGGCAATTTGGTTAATCGCGTTTTGTCATTTACTTATAGGAATTTTGAGCAAAAAATCCCTGAAAAACTTGATCTTAATGCCGAAGATTTAGAATTATTGAGTAAGACCAAAAATGTCATGTCCGAAGTAGATAACGATTTGTATAATTGCAAGTTTAAGTCAGCGATCACTCGTATTTTCGGAATGGCACAGGAATGTAATAGATATCTAGATTATGCAGCGCCTTGGAAGGTTATCAAAGAAGATAAAGCAAGAGCTGGAACGATTCTTTGGACTTGCATTGCTACCATAAATTGCCTTAAAACAATGATATCGCCATTCCTTCCCTTTAGCTCAACTGAAATTGATGTAATGCTGAATTTAAAAGAAACAAATGGTGCATGGGATGCCGAGAATATTATTGCGCAAATAAAATCAGGTAATGGGTTAAATGAACCCACTCCGTTGTTTAAGAAATTAGAATTAGAAGATGTGAATGTCTAGGATTAAACCTTAAGTAAGATCAATGAAACTACAAAGTAAGATAGCAAGAATATATTCTCCTGTGTCCTCTGAACTAAAACTTGTTGACCAAAAACTAGTTGATTTTGCAGATATGGCTCCTGATTATGCCAAACCTGTCTTGCAGTACGCGGTTGGAAGGTCAGGTAAACGGGTGAGGCCTGTTATGACACTACTTGCAGCTTCAGTATTCGGGGAAATTGAAGAACATCCTATAAAAATGGCAGCTGCTACAGAGCTATTGCACCTCGCTACACTAATACATGATGACACTATAGATAATGCCGACCTTAGACGAGGTGCAGATACAATTAGTAAGAAATGGGGCAATCATGTGGCAGTTTTAATTGGAGATTATATATTCGCTAAATCTGCAGTTATGGTTTGTGAGACAGGGAACACTGAAGTGGTTAGAAGATTCGCAGAAACAATAATGGAGCTTTCTTCGGGAGAATTAAAAGAATACTTTGATATAGGCGACGTAAGTTGTGATATCAGCAGCTACTGGAATAGGATTTATAACAAGACAGCATCATTGTTTGCTACAGCAACAGAATCTGGAGCAGTCTTAGCAGGAGCAAGTGAGCAAGATGCGGAAAAATTAAAAATCTACGGTAATAAGATTGGTATGGCATTCCAAGTTATGGACGATGTTTTAGATATAACCGGTAGTTCGTCAGAATTAGGCAAGCCGGCAGGTAACGATTTAGCGCAAGGAGTCATGACACTTCCTAGTATCCTATTTTGTTCCAGATATTCTAGTGAAGAATCTGTTAAAAAGTTCATACAAAATCCCAAAGATCCAGAGATTATAATGAGGCTCTCTGAGAACGTCAGGGATTCGTCGATAATTGGGGAATGTGAAGCTATAATCGCTAAATACTGTGAAGAAGCGATAGCCCAATGCAATTCATTGCCCAGAAACAAAGCTTCTGATGCGCTGATAACGTTGGTTGAATATTTAATGGAGCGTCAAAACTAAGGCTTCAGAATCCCATACTATATTTCCGTTCAGAATGGTTAAGAGGGTTGGATTTGACCTTCCGATGCACGATGGATCTAAGATGGCCAGATCTGCTAGTAAACCCACTGCTAATGTCCCTTTAATGTCTTGGCTTCCTTCGACAATGGCTCCATTAGTAGTGTAACAATCAACGATTTCGTTAAAGGTTAATCTCTCATTTGATGTACCTAGTTGGTTCCCTCGCAATGTGTTTCGTGATTGAGCACTTATAAACCCATCCCAAGGATTAGGAGGAATAACGGGACTATCGGAGCTAAATGCTAGAACATGTGAGGTTTCCTGCATGGTACGCAATGGATATAAGTCGTTGTGTTTATCTTTGGGATGGGCTTCAATGTAGTAATCTCCTCGGTGTAGAATGAAACCAGGTTGGGTAACTGAGTAAAAAGGAATTGTTTTGGCCTTTTCAATAACTGAATCGGTATATTCACTACAGTGTTCTATTCTATTTATGATGTCTGGATAAAATTTATGAGCACTACTGAAGGCATCTAAAGTCATATCTATAGCTTGCTCTTCAACGGCATGGACTGCCACTCTGAAGTTCTTGCTATTGGATAATTTCACTAAATATTCTAGTTCGGATTTTGCAGGGAGATAGTCTCCGGTTGCTTCTGACAGCATGATTTTCAATCCAATGAATTTAACCATGTTAGTGTCTATCTCTTGGTGAATGGATGCCAGGTCATTTATATTTTGAATGTTACATCCAATCATCAAACCTATTCTTATGGCATTAACATCCGTTATTAAAGATAGCCTCTGTAATTTATCTATTTTGTTATTGTGCCCAGCGTCTTGAACGGATGTTATTCCTTTTTGATGAAGCTTAGTAAACAGCTTGGGAAGATTGTTATCTGCGTTAAACTGGTTAGTGAATGCGTTTATCTTGTGGAAAATGGCGCTGTTCAGGTCAAAAAATTTACCCGTGAGCTCCCCGTTTCCAGCTACGTCCATTACCCCGTGTAACAGGGAATCATCAGTTTGGCTGATGTGAAGCATCTGCATCGCTTTTGAATTGAGTATTATTGCGTGGCCGGTCTCATTGGAGATAAAAACGGGTTCATTTACAGCAAATTTGTCTAACCATTGGGAATCAAAATTTTGATCCAGGAAAAATCTATCATCTAATCCATACGCTCCAATCCATTCAGATTGGTTATGCTTGGTTTTAATGAAGGCCAAGGTCTTAGCTATCATGTCATAATCTTTTGGATGAATGCTGTGCATACTATGCTGGTTCATAACCGCAGCTGATGACAGGAGATGAATATGTGCGTCATTGATACCAGGAATCACCAGATTCCTAAAACAGTCAATCTCAATACAGCGCTCTGGAACGGTATGTTTGCCAGGGGGAGCATAAAAAATGTCAGAAATTTTATTGCCAGCTATGAGAATGTTATTACAACCCGCAATAGTAGGATTTTTTGTATAAATCTCACAGTTTGTTAAAAGTATAAGGTTACGAGAATCCATTGAATCGTATGTTGTCATAAGGAATTGAGGGTTTAGACGGTTGTAGCGGACATATGTTGCTCATCTGCGTGGTAAGAACTTCTTACTAGTGGACCTGATGCAACGTGTTTGAAACCTAAGTTTAACCCTACTTGTTTAAGATCCTCGAACTCGTCTGGCTTGTAATATTTAACGGTCTTTAGATGTTTCTGTGACGGCCTTAAATATTGACCTATGGTAAGTAAGTCGCAGTCTACTTCTCTTAGATCTTGCATAGTACTTTTTAGCTGTTGTGTGCTCTCGCCCATTCCAACAATGATTCCTGACTTTGTTACGATGCTAGGGTCAATCGCTTTGCTTTGGGCTAGCAATTCTAAGGATAAGTCGTAATCACCTTTGGCTCTAACCAAAGGAAATATCTCTCGAGTCGATTCAATATTGTGATTAAGAACGTCGGGTTTTTGGTCAAGAAGCAGTGTCAAAGCGTCCCAATTACCTTGAAGATCAGGGATCAAAACCTCTACTTTACAATGTGGACTGGTTTCACGTATTCGCTTGATGCAATCTGCGAATATGGCGGCTCCTCCATCACTCAGGTCATCTCGATTTACCGCTGTGATAACACAATAACTTAAATTCATAGATTTGACTGATTCTGCAACTCGGATAGGCTCAAAAGTATCGAGTTCGTTCGGTTTTCCAGTAGTTACTGCGCAGTATCTGCAAGCTCTAGTACAAATTTCACCCAATATCATGAAAGTGGCGGTACCTCGCTCCCAGCATTCTCCTATGTTAGGACAGTGTGCTTCTTCGCATACTGTATGGAGGTTTTTCTTGCGCATTAACTCTTTTAATTCCATGTATTTGGGGCCGCCAGGCATTTTGGCCTTAATCCAAGGAGGTAAGCGAGTTTCAGGAGTTCGTTTTTCAGGCATAGGTCACCTTATGTAATATCTATGTGAGGACGATTTAGCCGTTGTTTCTCTGCTGTGATTATAGTATCTATCTGTCTTACAGTGCTTTCTAAATTACCCTCTTCATTAATTATATAATATTCAAAGTTATTTAGTTTGGTAAGTTCTGTCTTAGCAACTTCTAATCGTAGCTTCAATTGTTCTTCGGATTCTGTCATACGAGTTCTCAGCCGGTTTTCCAAGTCATTTAAAGTGCCCGGAATCATAAAGATGGATATTGCTTGAGGAATTAAGGACTTTATAGTTGCGGCCCCTTGGATGTCTACTTTTAGGATAACGTCTAATCCGTTTTGTAAAGGTTCAGACACCTGGGATTTTGGCACTCCGTACCATCGCTCATATACGTTAGCGGACTCGAGAAATTCATTTTGATCAAGTGATAGTTTGAATTCTGATTCTTCCATGAATATATAATCAACACCGTCGATTTCGTTATGTCTGATAGGCCTAGTAGTAGCGGTCACCACATAATGCCAGGGGCGATCCATTTTCTTCAATTCATTTAAGGCCGCGTCTTTCCCGACACCTGAGGGACCAGTAAGAATCACTACTAGTGGCTGCTTATTCGCATGTTGTATTTGTTCAGCTATTTCCATTCATTAATCTATGTGCTTGTTCCCAGAATGAAGGGTAAGATATAGATGCTGATTCTGGGTTTATAATTTTAGTTTCTCCGGATGAGAGCAGACCGGCTATAGCTGAAGACATTGCTAACCTATGATCATGGTGGCTATTGCATTCCGCTCCTTTGAGATTTCCTGTGCCTTCAATGATCATTCCATCTGAGGTTGGTTCAATTTTACCGCCTAGTCTTCGCACCATTTCTACAGTGGTTGCGATTCTATCAGATTCTTTCACTCTTAATTCAGCTGCATCTTTGATGGTAGTAGTACCTTCTGCAAAGCATGCTGCAATGGCCAAGATAGGAATTTCATCAATTAATAGTGGAATCAAATCTCCACTGAGTTCGACTCCTTCTAGGTGGGATGAGGACACTTCTATATCTGCTACTTGCTCTCCTCCTTCAATTCTAGGAGATACTAATTTTAGGGAGTCAGAAGCGCCCATCATTTGTAGTGCTGTTAATATCCCAGTACGAGAAGGGTTAATGCCAATATTTTGTATTGTTAATTCGGCGTCTGGATGGCAGAGTGCTGCTATCATCCAAAAAGCTGCAGAACTGATATCTCCTGGAACCGCAACATCTATACTTTGTAGCTTGGAAGGTTGGATTGTTAGTTCTAAGCCTTTGGTAGATATTTGACCGCCCATAGCAGTTAGCATAAGTTCCGTATGGTCTCTTGATACTGCTGGTTGTATGAGGGTGGTGGAAGTATTGGCTGACAACCCAGCGATGAGCAGACAACTCTTAACTTGAGCGCTTGCTACTGGCATAGTGTAAGTTATGCCGTTTAAATCACCCCCGTTTATTGCGAAAGGAGCTAAGGAATTATCTTTTCTTCCTAAAATTGTTGCCCCCATTTCTGTCAATGGATCTATAACTCTTCCCATTGGTCTACTGTTTAAAGAAGCATCCCCGCTCAAGACCGAAAATATGTTTGCACTAGCCAATAAACCTGAGATTAATCTCATGGATGTACCACTATTCCCTGCGTCTAAAATGTGAGGGCTTTCAGTGAATTCTGCTGAAGACCCTGTTATTTTATACTCTCCAGGTTTTTCTCCATCTATGATTGAGACCCCGATGTTTTGTAGTATGCCTTTTGTGGACAATACATCTTGGCCACTTGAGAGTCCAGTGACGTATGCAGTACCTGCTCCTAATGCGTTGAGAATGAGTGACCTATGAGATATTGATTTGTCTCCTGGAACGCTCAATTCACCTCGCAATCGCTTCGGTGACGATATTACTTCTTCCAATATACAACCCCGTTATTTTTGTTTTTTATCAGATCCCCAATACCCTAACATTCTCTTGCGGGCATCCATTAGACGCTTACCTAAAAACATTTCTCCCACACCATCAGAAAAGCTTGGAACTTCCTTGTTGAAATCGTAACTCCTAGCCGCTAACCCAGGTGACTTGGTCAGCCAAGATTCTCTTGAAATTAAGGCTTTGCTGAAGTATTCAAGGACGTCATCATCGGGACTATCTTCTGTTGGTTTTTCGAGTAATTCCTTGAAGGATTCTAAATTGGTTATCAACATGTCAATCCAGTGTGCTATATGCTCTGCGTTGGAAACGGAAATATCTTTATGCATTATGGGATCTCCTGATGCAAGCCTTGTGATATCTTTGAATCCAGAAGCTGCCAGATGAGAAATGTCATCCCAATTTTCACTTTCTGATGTACACTGCATCAATGCTGTAGACATCACGAATGGTAAATGGCTAACAGCAGCTACATAACTATCATGTTCATCTAAGCTGATGTAATACGGTTCTGCTTTGATAGCCTTAGCTAATTTGCTAATTTGTTCTACAGATTCTTTGGACGCACTTGGGCTGGGGATAATGCAATACACTTTGTCAGTGAAAAGATTAGCATCGGCATTTTCAGGACCATGAGTTTCCTTCCCTGCCATGGGGTGCCCTCCTACATAGTCTACATTTTCTGGGAGAATGGATGCAGCCCACTCGGCGATGACTCTTTTTGTAGAACCTACGTCTGTTACTATGCAGCCTTCTTTTAAGTCAGATGCTATGTAAGTCATGGTTTCTTCCATAGCCATCACCGGTACAGCCAAGATTACAATATCAGCATCTTTGACAGCATTGAGTAAGCGGTTCTCTATTTTGTCGAAGCCTCCCGATTTCTGAGCTCCGATTCTAGAATCGCGACTATAGTCAGTCCCCACTATATCTAGGTCGTTTATGTTCGCTTCTTTAAGAGCCAAGGCTATTGAAGTGCCTATTAGACCTGTTCCAACTATCGATAATTTCGCCATATATTCCTCTTTAATACCAATGTTATTATACGGGTCACATACAAGTAAATATATCCTTGTTAGCAAACAAGTTTCGTGTGACAACAAGTTTGCAGTATAATGCGAGAGTTGATTATAACCTAATTGGAGGGGCAATTATGAAGTTATTAGTCTTAAGTGGAGGGAGACATCCTTACGAGGAGTCCACGCCTATATTGAATCAGTTTTTGAAGGATGCAGGTCATGAGGTAACAGTTACTGAAGACGCATCCATTCTCTCTGATGCAGGTCAAATGTCTGGGTTCGATTCAATTGTTTTTAATACTCGACGGGAAAACCTCCCTGATTTTCAACCTTTGGCATTTAATGATGCAGAGCGACAGGGTATAACTAATTACATTTCAAACGGAGGAGGATTTGTGTGTATACACATTTCTACTTGCGTTACAGATACTTGGCCTGAATATCATGACATTACTGGAGGTGGCTGGATTACAGGTACTAGTTTCCATCCGCCGTACGGCAAATTCACAGTTAAGGTCAGCGATGATAGTCATGCTGGAGTTCAAGGGGTTTCAGATTTCGAGACAGATGATGAGCTTTACATGGGACTAGCTATAAAAGAGGGTAATGATGTGTTTATTACCGGGGACTCTGAAGACGGTACTCATCCTTGGGGACCTGATCGGAACCCGATGTTTATGCCTGGAGGGACATTCCCGCTGGGCTGGACTAGAACATATGGCTCCGGAAAAGTTTTCGTTCTTCTATTAGGCCATGATGGAGAAAGTTTCAAGAGCCCATCGTTCCAGAAACTGGTTTTAAATGGCGTTGATATCGTAAATAGTTAAATCCCAAGTATTAGCATTTTCATGAAGAACAGGATGCACATTGTATTAGTAGAGCCCAAAATTCCTTCAAACACAGGGAATTTGATACGATTGGCTGCCAATATAGGTGTATCCCTTCATCTTATTCACCCATTAGGATTCGACTTAGAGAACGCAAACCTTCGCAGGGCTGGATTAGACTATTCAGACCTTTCTGAGGTACATGAGCATAAAGAGTTTAGCGATTACGTCAGTAAATTTCCTGGCAGAAGATTGATCTTTTTCACTGTTAAAGGAAATATAAAATATTCTGACATTGCCTACACTGATTTGGATTCCTTGGTATTTGGATCTGAAGATACCGGCTTGAGAGACCTCTTATTAGACCAATATAAGCAAGATATTAAAAGTTATATCCCAATGATGCCAAATAATCGAAGTATTAATTTGTCCAACGCTGTTGCAATTACATCGTTTGAGGCTTGGAGACAATTGGGTTTCGTCAATGCAAGCAAGCGGGCTGAAAATGACTATTTTAGTTAACATAATGCACTATTTGAATCTGGGATCACTCTTCTAAATCATCAAATTCACCTATAGATGCCTCTTTTAATTTGACGAGCGGGGTGATTTCGGGGTAGGGTTTAGTAATCCAAGACGAAACATCGTGTTTTTTATCGCTTGCGAAATTATCAAGGAGGACTAAATTATGAAGCGCACAAAATTATTGTTTCTTTCATTAGTTATTTCAATGGTTGCTGTAGCAGTAGTTGCTTGTGGTTCAGAGCCACAGGTTGTTACTGAGACTGTAGAAGTTGTAAAAGAAGTACCTGTTGAAGTAGTTAAAGAAGTAGAAGTCGTTAAGACCGTGACAGAAACTGTTGAGGTTCCAGTTGAAGCAACTCGGGAAAAACGAGAAATTATATTCGCCGGATTGGACTGGACTAGTGTTGCAGTTCAAAATGGTGTGGCCAGTTACATCGTAGAACACGGGTATGGATACCCCGTAGGTTCTGTTCCTGGCTCTACAGTCCCATTATTCCAGGGACTCATTAAAGGGGATGTTGACATTAATATGGAAGTTTGGCTCCCTAACCAGAACGAAGCTTGGGACAAAGGAACCAAGAATGGTCAAGTTATCGGTGTAGGCAAAAGCTTAGCAGATAACTGGCAGAGTACCTTCGTTGTACATCAACACACCCTCGATGCTAACCCTGGTCTAGTAAAAGCTACAGACCTGTTGGAACACTATGAGTTGTTTGCACAACCAGATAGTGGCGGGAAAGGTGTCCTAGTTGGCTGTATAGCTGGCTGGGCTTGCCGTGGCGTTAACGAGGCTCAGATTGAAGTACTTGGACTATCTGACGTTATTGAACTCAGAGACCCAGGTAGCCAGGCTGGTCTGTTCGCGTCTATCGGTGCAGCCGGTGACAAAGGTACAGACTGGTTAGGATATATGTGGGGACCCACTGAACCTGATGCAAAATATGATTTGGTTCAATTAGAGCAAGATCCTGCCGAAGATTGTGGTGGAGAACCTAAATTAGGTTGCGCATTCGGTTTGGCAGAGGTTTTGATCGCTGTTAACCAAAGTATGTTAGCAGATGCCCCTGATGTAGTATCTTTCTTGAACAAGTACAGCTGGCCTGCAGAATTCCAACTTCCTGCTGAGGCTTGGTATAACGAGAATAAAGACAAAGCAGAATATAAAGATGATCCAGGACATGCTGTTGCTGAATGGTTCTTGAGCGAACATGACGCTTGGGAAGCTTGGGTGACAGAAGAGGCGAAGGAGAATATCCATCACCATCTGGGACACCATTAATACTTAGAACTAATCTAAGTTTTTAAAGAGGGCAAAGGGCTTAGGTCTTTTGTCCTCTTTTACGTTGTGGGAACTTTCGGTCGTTTGATTGTGCACATTATAATTGAGTTTAGTACGCAGACTGATAGCAGAATCCACCATGACCTGAAATAATCTCCGTCCATGTCTCTTAAATAGCCAATGAGTGGAGCTCCTATGCCTGCACTAGCCAGTGTGGCCGGCATGACTATTCCGCGTATAGAACCTAAGAACTCTCTCCCATAGAAGTGTGCAAATATGAACCCATGAAGCACCATGTTTGCCCCGACTGCCAATCCGAAAGTTATACCTGAGGCGAAGAGCCAGAAATTATTAGTGGCGGTAATCATCATTACGAACGATGCAGTGAATCCTAGGAAAGAACCTATTCCTATATGGACTATATTTACTCTGTCAGCAAGCCATCCCGCGATTAATGCCATAGTGGCTGCCCCTGCTGCGTCAGCTGCGAACGAATATGAAACAATTCGGGGATCGAATCCTTGCTCTACCCAGTAGGGTATCCGATGCACAGTAGTGCCTCCTTGGACGAGGCCCAGCAAAGTAAAAACGGTAATTAACTTCCAGAAAGTTGGGGTTTTGAATGCAGAGGATACTGTCCAAATGAAATTCAGAGCGGTATTAAAGTCGTGCTCAGAGGTATCTTTAGGAATGATTCCATCTGGGTATAATCCCATGTCTTCAGGTTGTCTTCTGAGGAATAAGATTGCTAATGGGACTGACAAAACCACAAATATGATGGACAAGGTGGCCCACGTGTTCCTCCAGCCAGTGGTTTCGATCAACACTTGAGTAAAAGGAAGGAAGAAGACACCTCCGACTCCAAGGCCAGATGTTGCCACTGCCAGCGCTTTACCCCTATTGCGTTCGAACCATTTAGCGACAGGCACCGAAGTGACTATGCTATTTGGAGCGCCAAGCCCCGAAATTCCTAGGATTGCAAATAGAACTATAAAATGCCACGGCGCGGTGATGATGGAACATAGAAACAACGCTACGCCTATCGTCAGGGAAGACAATACGATTAATGCTCTAGGACCATAAATATCAAGGATGCGTCCTACGAGTAAGCTAAAGCATCCAGCTGTGACTCTTCGCATCGTTGCGGCCCAACCAAATTGTTGCCTGCTCATATTCAATGATTGTGCCATGGGTAGTATGAATAATCCCAAGTTGAGATTTCCTGTGGCCATGGTTGCAAAATTAATTGACCACATCGTCCCTACTATGACCCAGCCATAGAATATTTTTTCAGATAGTTTCTTCTGCATATTCGCAGATTGTATCAGGCAGCTTCGTTTTCTACACTTTTATCGCTTTTACGTAAGATTAATTCACCTTTCGTTACAGAGATTTGAATGTGGTCCCCGCTTCGGAATTCTTCATTTAAGATTTTTTGTGAGAAAAGATTCTCTATTTGGCGTTGTATCACTCTCTTTAGCGGCCGTGCTCCGAACACGGGGTCGAATCCTTGGGTTGCTAGATGTAGTTTTGCTGCATGAGTGATTTCAAAAGATATGTTTTGTTCACTAAGCCGGCTTCTCAGACTGTTCATAATTAGGTCTACCATTTGGAGGACTTCATCCTGAGTTAAAGGATTGAACACTATTGTTTCATCGATTCTGTTTAAGAATTCAGGTCTGAACGATTTATTAAGGGCCTCATTCACAGATTGTTCTAACCTTATCTTTTCATCTTGGTCATCTGTATCTTTTCTGAAGCCAAATGGCACTCTTCGGAATTCAGAAGTCCCTAGGTTGCTGGTCATTATTATTACTGTGTTGGTGAAGTCTACAGTTCTGCCGTGACCGTCGGTAAGTCTGCCATCGTCAAGTATTTGCAGTAGGATGTTAAATACATCAGGGTGAGCTTTTTCGATTTCATCGAATAAGATCACTCGATAAGGTCGTCTTCTAACAGCCTCAACTAGTTGCCCGCTACTGTCGTCATATCCGACATATCCTGGAGGTGCCCCAATTAATCGAGATACTGTGTGTTTCTCCATGTACTCAGACATATCTATTCGTACCATAGCGGATTCATCATCGAATAGGAATTCTGCTAGAGTTTTCGTTAATTCCGTTTTGCCGACACCTGTGGGTCCTAAAAATATGAAACTTCCGATAGGCCGGTTAGGGTCACTAATCCCAGATCTGGACCTGCGTATAGCATCAGATACTGCTGTTACAGCGTGATTCTGCCCAATGATCCGATTGTGTAATTCTTTTTCCATCTCTAGCAATTTTCCTGATTCAGATTCTAGCAACCGTCCTACAGGAATTCCTGTCCATGAAGATACTAGGCTTGCTATGTCGTTCTCATTAACTACAAG
>CEUS01284381.1_pt1 | contig 56948 bp, 52 predicted proteins | sample 427031 | NCBI WGS metagenome assembly CEUS01 (sample SAMEA2622837, study PRJEB7988) | marine metagenome | biome: marine biome (ENVO:00000447); feature: marine epipelagic mixed layer (ENVO:xxxxxxxxx); material: "saline water (ENVO:00002010), including plankton (ENVO:xxxxxxxx)" | depth 140 m
TCATGCATTAGATGGAAATCGGGGCCAACCTCATCGCGCAATATCTCTGCGAGTTTAATCATAAAATCCGGTCCTGCGTAGCAATGGTCCTTGCTCCCCAAGTATCCATCGGCTTGGGCCTGAAGTGCGTGATTAACGAAGTGTTCAATCGTTTTGCCTTCCGGACCCATTGTTCCACCCTGAGTCCGATAGGCCGGGACCTTATCACGACAAGCACCTAAAAGTCTCCATATCGGAAGTCCGAGGTGCTTTCCCGCTATATCCCAAAGTGCAATATCAACCGAGCCGCGCAGTTCTTTAGGTGGCCAAGCCATTCGCAACCACATTAGCATATCATGCCAGATGCGCTCTCTGTCCAGCGCATCGCGACCGATCAAATGTTCGCGGAACTCTTTAACAATAACAATGGCCGTATCAACCGAAATGCCATTGCACCACCCTTCAATCCCATCTTCGGTGATGATGCGAAGCAATCCGTCTGAAGGACGGCCGTTCTGCATACCCGATAGCCTGCCCAACATATTAACTTTCAGATCGACAATAGGAAGTGGGGCGTATCCTTCGTAATCTAAAGCCTGCCAAGGCCCATCACTGCGAGTGTCCGTAACCATATTGATTGAAATGCTACTAATTGTACAGGATCTGGCAAGCGTTTCGGTATATTATTAAGAAGTTAAAGAAGTCTAAAATTATAATCTACTTGCGAGGGTCGGACGAAAAGGTTGCCCTTTATTAATCAGCAAAAATCCAAAAGACAGAATCATGAAAGTTGTAGATATAGAACGCATAGTCGTTGACGTACCCTTTACCCCCCGACAACAGGAAATCACGAAGGCTTCAGTCCACGAATGGTCAATATTCGAGCTTTGCAAGGTGACAACAGACAGCGGCCATATAGGCTGGGGAGAAACGGTGATTCACTATACCTATGGCCGGGTCAGCGATGACTCCGTGGCTCGCGTTATGGGCCAGAACCCAGCTGCATGCTTAAACGAAGACAACCTAGGGGCAGGACTTCAGATGGCGCTTTTTGACGTAGTAGGTAAGATTTTAGAATTGCCGGTCCACCAGCTCCTAGGCTCAAAGGTCCGCGACAGGACTCCGATATCCTGGTGGTCGGCTTATGCAAGCCCAGAATTGTGGGCTGCTGAAGCTGCTGATGCTGTCGCGAATGGCTACACCAGTTTTAAAAATAAGCCGCGCCCTTGGCATGACATAGTCGCCCAAGTTGATGCAATATCGAAGGTGGTCCCCCCCCACTTTCATCTCGACCTCGACCCCAACGGCAGTTGGGGGAATGCAGCTAACGCCGTCCCACTCATGAAACGTTTGGAGCAAAATAAAAATGTAGCTATGTTCGAAACCCCTATCCCCCAATATGATATACTCGGGAATCGCCAAATTCGTCAGTCTGTAGATCGACCAATTGCAATGCATTTCGGTGTTCCATCCTTTACGACCGTCGTAAGAGAGGAGGTTTGCGACGGATTCGTTATAGCAGGCGGCCAATCTGAAGTTATGCGCCAAGGCCAACTCGCTGCCGAAGTCTCGATGCCATTCTGGTTGCAAATAGTCGGAAACGGTCTGACTACGACTTGGGGTGCGCACCTCGGCTCGGTACTTACTCACGCGAGCTGGCCAGCAATCAGTTGCATCAATCTCTATTCCCACCACCTCCTCACAGAACCAATTCAGATAGTCAACGGTCACCAGCACGTTCCAGACGGTCCCGGCCTCGGAGTCGAGGTCGACCAGGAAGCAGTGGAAAGATTTAGGATTCCACAAAATTTGCTCGCTGAATTCAGCGAGCAAGGAAAACTCTATACAAAACCTGAACCAAAGCTAATTCACACTGTCATCTATCCAGATGAAACATGCGTCCATGCGAAATCTGTCCGTAACGCTGAAAGCGTCAACCTTCCTGGCACCTACGTAGAGGGAGTACGTAGCGAAATCTGGGAAGATGATGGATCCCAAGAATGGAAAAAACTTTACGAACAAATAAGCAAAAATCCGATATGGACTAAGTGAAGGAGTCGTTAATCCTTAGTCTTCTCGATAAGCAATATCTCCACACTCTTTCCCAACGGGATTGCCTGCGCCAGGGATTAGATTAGATGTGGCTTCTTACCCCAACTCAATCGGGTATCGAATTTGGCTGATGTCGTGCTTTATTCATGCTGGGGAACTAGAATCAGTAAGGAATCCCAAGAAAGGCCACTCATTTCCAGGCTATGGCTAGGCTGTCACTTCAAGTAATGCCTTGCCCAACGCTTCGACTGTTATATCGATGTCTTCTTCGCTATGAGCCGCCGATATGGAGCACTGTTTCGTGGCAACCGGAAAGAAATAAATACCCCGACGGATCATAGAACGGCGCATAGCCAAATCTAATGAAAAATTGTGATGGACAGCCAAGTCGTGCCAGTCCTTTGGTGCATGATCCATAAAATAGATGCAGAAAGCGGAGCCTTGCCTAACGACAACTGCTTCCAAACCAAGGGATTCGATAATTGATTCAATTCCATCCTGAGCCTTCTGGCCAAGACTTTCCAGTTGCTTGTATACCACCCCTTCGTTCTCAAGCAGACGCTCCAGAGTTGCAATTGCTGCCCCCATACTGATTGGATGACCGGCATAGGTCCCAGCAACCATCACTGATCTGGCTGAATCTGGATGAGCACAATAGTCCATCAACTCCGCCTTCCCGCCCACGACCGAAATGGGGTAGCCATTGGCAATCGCCTTAGCGAAGTAGGCAATATCGGGATTGATCCCTTTTAACTGGCTGTAGCCGCCAACACAGTAACGGAATCCAGTCTTAACTTCATCAAACACAAGGACAAATCCATAATGGTCGGCCATATCCCGTAAGCCTTCCAAGTACCCGGGCACTGGCTTAACCAAACCTATGTTCTGGAGGATCGGCTCAGTGATCAAGGCTGCCACCGAATAGCGCTCACACACATATCGAACCGAATCAAGATCATTAAAATTGATATTGTGAACTAAATCTTTGTGTACCTCTGGGACCCCGGCCCCCAGAGAGACGTAGGGGTATTCACCTGGAGACACCCGGGGACCAATTTTGTCTAAAGGTGTTAGAACATTGCATGCCACATCATTATGAGCTCCGTTGTAGCCCCCTTGCATAACAATTACATGATCACGTTTGGTGGCGGCTCGTGCGATCCGCACAGCCGCCATGCTGGCCTCTGTACCTGTATTACAAAACTCAACTTTATCCAATGCCTCGACCTGTGTGCAAAGAATCTGAGCCAACTTCCCCTCAAGCTCATTCGTTCCCGTCCCATAAAGACTAACTCCACTCCTAATCACTTTCTCTACCGCTTCGGTAACGTACCCATCACAATGGCCCAATAAGTGCGGGGCAAAAGCCGCATGGTAGTCTACATAACGATTGCCGTCCACGTCCCATATATAGGCTCCTTTGCCCCTGGCGAAGGCTAGTTCGGGCTCGACTCTGCGAATACTAGAAACTACCCCCCCAGGAATATATCTTTCATTACGCCGGAATACGGCAGATGACTTCAGTCGATTAACGCTTTTCATAAGCTTGCCTTTCTATTGCATGATCAAGACAATAAATCAATTAGGATAAATGACCCCAAAATTAAAATTTTCACGTCGCGACTTTATTAGAAACTCAACCTACGTCACAGTTGGTTTCTTGGGTCTTCGGTATTTCCTCCATTCTTCAGCAAAAGGACAATCATATTTCAACGAAGTCCTGGGATATGGGCCACTCCTGGATGATCCTCAACAGATCATCGACTTACCCCGTGGTTTTAGCTACAAAGTATTGTCACAAACAGGTGACTTTATGGATGACGGGTTTCGAATTCCGGGTGCTCCCGACGGTATGGCCGCATTCTCCGAACCTAGCGGCCAAACAATTATCGTCTGCAACCACGAACTTTCGCAAGAGAGTACAAACGTAGGTCCGTACGGCCCCGAGAATGAACTATTTCATCAAATTGATCGCAGCAAGGTCTACGATCCCGGTATTGAGGGCATGCCTGCCCTCGGTGGAACATCAACAATTCTCTATGATTGCAAGAAAGGTCAAATTTCGAGTCAATTTCTAAGCCTCGCCGGTACAGTGCGTAACTGTGCGGGAGGTCCTACTCCTTGGGGCTCTTGGATAACCTGTGAAGAAACTACCCTAACTGCTGGAGATTCTCTGACCAAAGACCATGGTTTCAATTTTGAGGTCCCGGCCACTTCTAACCCGTACCTTGCAAATCCTGTTCCACTTGTTCAGATGGGAAGGTTTAAGCATGAGGCTGTTGCAGTAGATCCGAATAGCGGAATTATTTTTCAGACTGAAGATGTCAACGATGGGCTCATTTACCGTTTCATTCCAAATGTGCCGGAAGATCTAGCAAGGGGAGGTCATTTACAGGCTCTCGGAATAAAAAACTATAGCTCGATCGATACACGGAATTGGCCAACAGTCGAGAGTCCTTCCGTCCCAATTCAGAAGCCAATGGAAGTCTCTTGGTTCGATCTCGATGATGTTCTCTCGCCAAACGACGACCTGCGTTATCAAGGTTATGATAAGGGAGCCGCGCGATTCGCACGGACTGAGGGAATGTGGTACGGAAATGGAGCAATCTATTTTGCTTCTACCAACGGCGGAAAGAATTTCGCAGGCCAAATTTGGAAGTACACTCCTAGCCCTTACGAAGGGACCAAAAAGGAACTTGATCAACCAGGACAGCTGGAACTTTATTTGGAACCCAACAATAATCAACTATTGGAACACTGTGATAATCTCACCGTCGCTCCATGGGGAGATCTAATAGTTTGTGAAGATGGTTTAGCAGATCAATATCTAAGAGGCATAACCCCTGAAGGGAAAATCTACACCCTGGCACATAATAGCTATGCCGGGAATTCGGAATTCTGCGGTGCCTGTTTCGCCCCCAATCACCCTACTCTCTTCGTTAATATTCAATCGCCCGGAATTACATTGGCCATTACAGGGCCGTGGGAGAGTCTTTCCTAAACAGGTTCCTCTTCTACTTTAACGTCTGAAATTCGTTTGCCGAAATCGAAACATGTTATCGATTTCATCCGTCCGGAAGGATTACGTAACGAATTCTGTATAAGCGACTTGAGTTTTATTCCACCCTAAGACCATTATTAAAAAGAAGAAATCCGAAGGTCCGAAATTGAAGAACCTATTGTTCACTAACCATGATGGTTGAGAATCAGTTTTTTTCGGAGGAAGCAGCAAATACTTCGAGATATCCCTGATCCCGCATCCAATCAATATTGCGTTGACGTTTAGGCTTTTTATCTGGATTAGACAACCAGTCCGGATGGTACTCAGGACCCGGGTTGGGAAATGTATTCCGAGCGCGTCTATCCCGATTTTTTTTTGTCATTTGTACCAACTCAGATACCGCTTCTTTTTCCTCGGGAGAAACAGGATCCTTGATAAACATATTCGAAATAAAGCGCCGATCAAACTCACCTCCAGTACTGGCATGCCAGATGCGGAAATTAAAGACAATGACATCTCCCGGAGTCACACTGCAGATTTGTGCGGGGACATCTTTAATTTCAAGGCTGTTCTCGATAAGGTAAGGACTGCTCGGGAGGGGTTTGTTTCCAAAATCAGCCAACAATCCGATCGCATGCAGCTCATCGTGATAGGGATTGAGATGTGATCCCGGTATGACACGCAAGGCACCGTTATCACCATTGAGTGGCTCCAGATAAATGACGACCTTGATACCATGAAGCTGAAAATGATCGGAGTCCGGATGCCAGGGGGTGTCTTCAATAAAGCTGGTAGCATTAGAGGATACACCGAAAACCTCATCTTCAAATAAGGCCTCCGGGATCTCGTAAATACGTGGATCTTCGAGCAAGGAACTGGTAAAAGGTGAATCCGGATTTGAATTAGACCAGCTGCAATGAATCGGTTTCCCCCCGTTCGCTTTCCCGCGAAATGTTGTTTCCAATTTAGCGTCAATCTCTGCGTTTAATCTATCAATGTCTTTGGCGCTGAGAACATTTCTCAGAATGAGACATCCGAATGTATGGTAATGATCAATCTGTTCCCGTGTCAGCACCAGTTATCCTCCTATATATTAAATAAGTTCAAGCGGCCTGAGGGGAAATAAACTCGTGGTCATGTACAGCTCCCTTCGTTGGCTGCTACAATGCTTTGTGTCAGCCTTCTTTCAAATGGACCATATATTGGCTTACGAAATCAAAATTGACGTTTTTGGCAAACGCATCTGTCAGTCTTTGCGTCGTAGGACCTGTGATGGCATCATGTGGTACCAATTTCGTGTTGAACGAACGTACCGGACATATGCAGAAACTTGTCGAAGTGATAAAGGCTTCATCCGCCCGATATGCATCCGCTGGCGTAAGATCATTCTCAATGACTTCAATATCCATCTTCTCAGCTAATTCGATAACCGTTTTTCGGCTTATTCCTTCCAGGACATATTCCGCCTTCGGAGTAAATAGGACACCCTCCTTAACCAAGAACAAATTACTCCCCATTCCCTCGGCCAGAAAGCCCCGAGTGTCGAGAAGGATCGCCCACGCCCCAGGACTATGGCTGCGGACTTCCAAATCCGCCAATATCAGATTTAAGTATTGGTGGACTTTCACATTTGGACTGAAACAATCCGGTGGCGTCCTTCGAATTGATGGGAAGAAAACCTCGATACCATCCCGGTAAAATGGCGCTCGAGCTTTCAAAGGTAATGGAGTGCATTCGATGATCACATTCGGTTCGGAACAATCCTGAATATCTCCTTCGGGGATGTTCACACCTCTTGAAATTCGTTGGGAAACCCAATGGTCGGAGTTGGGCTTTAGAAGCGGAAGATTCCTCTCGGAAACTTCCTCGGATAACTGAGTAATCTCCTTTGGTGAGAGCCCCGGATCAATCCCGACATAGTTGAGAGAATCAAAAAGACGCTCAATGTGTTCACCTAATTTGAAAATTTGTCCCCCAAAAGTTCGCGCCGCATCAAACACCCCATCACCATATTTAAAACTCCGATCACGAAATGGAACTAACACCTCGCTTTCGGGTACAATCTCTCCATTGAAGTAAGCTACTCGTTCTTTCATACCCATTAAAAACGTTCCAGTTAAACAATTTGCCCTACAAACTTACCTGTGAGACTCTCTGAGTCGATGCATTTCAGGGATTGAGATTAGAAAACCATCGAATCGATACACAAGAAACCTAACTCAAAGACAAGATCCTTCTTCCCTACAAATCCGGAACGTAGCCTTGCCCCCATTGTTCTTTCCGATCCTCCCTGAAATCTCCCGTCAAAGGCATGATTGAGAGCTGCCCACCATCAACAACAAAAGTTTGCCCGACAATATATCGCGCCTCTTCGGAAGCAAGAAACAGGGCTAGTTTGCCAATATCTGTCGGTTCTCCGATAATACCTGCTGGAATTCCGGAAGCGGCCGATTCGCGATCGAAGTCCTTCAACACCGAAAGATGATTCTCGACGAGAATCCAACCCGGAGCGATGGCATTCACTCGAATGCCCTTTTGCGCAAGTTCCAAAGCCAGGACGCGCGTGAAAGATACAATAGCTCCTTTGGTTCCGGCATAAACAGTATGTTCTGTCATTCCGGCATAAGCGTGGACAGAAGTCAGGTTGATTACTGCGCCACCTCCTTCCTCTATCATGTTAGGCACCATGAATTGGGTTAGGAAAAACATTCCCCTTATGTTGACATTGTAGAGAACGTTAAACTGTTCTGGCGTAACTTCGAGAAAGGGCTTGTTCATAGTAATGCCAGAATTGTTTATCAGCACATCAATTCCTCCCAAGTATTCGAGAACCCCCGAGGCAAGATCCTGACATTCATCAATATCCCCAAGATCAGCTTTGAATGCTTTCGCTTTCCCTCCATTCTTCTCGATCTCAACTGCCGCGCTACGACACCCATCTTCACTATGCGCGTAATGAAGCGCGACCGTTGCTCCTGCTTTGGAAAACTCCAACGCTACGCCGCGGCCGATTCCGGTACCCGAGCCCGTGACGAGAACTCTTTTATGGTCCATCTTTCTTTCTTCACTCATATGTCTGATTGTTTAAAGATGGCTAATGCTAACCGGATAGAGGGCATTTTAAAAGCGTGCCTAAGTCTACCTGTCACTGAAAGTTGGCAATGTTCCTAGCATTGGATACAAAGCTTCAGTTATTAGCTCGTCCGAAATTATTAACATAATAGTTAAATTTCTCAACCCGAACCCTTGGAGAAAACAACCAGAATTAAATCAACAATGACTTTAGAAATCGCTTGGGCCAACAATGCTTACCGATTTCCGTTCAAAACCGGGATTCCTCATACTGTCCAAAAGGAGCTTCCAGCTCAATTTCTGCTGCCAGTTTCTCCAATTTCTGTTGATGCTCCCGATCTACCGGAATTCCATTATCGCGATTTTCCTTTTCCCAAATCCACTCCATGCCACCAGCCAATTCTGCCCTCTCAGTCCCAGGGAGAGGCTGGGTGCTACGCGCTTCATGTATGTAACGGTCCATCTCCTTTTTGAAAGGAACTAACTCCTGAAATCGTTTGACGTCAAAAACGGCTACAAAGGCACCCTGATGCGGCGCGGCGCCTTCACCTGTCCCCGGATAGCAAAACCCTTCATTGTACATTCCCGCCAGGATGCCTCCAATCGCCTGAAATATAGAGGCTAGCCCAAGGGCCTTGAAGAAGGCTGTGGGATAATTCAGAACCAGTTCGTCTTGCTGCGGCAAAAAGGAAGCCGACATATCGAGAACCAATGGTGGCTCATTACCTGTAGGGATCGCTATGCTCATTGGCGAACCCCCTGAAGCGCTCATCACGGTAGCCTGAGGATTAGGATGATATCGATGCGATGAAATGGCCATCCCAATACAATCCTTGGTGAGAGCCATCCGTGAATAGTTGCCTGCAGCGCCAAAATGAAAATGGTTTCGCGTTGTCGCAGCTGCTACACCCACATCTAGCGCTTTCTCTATCGCCATCTTTGTCCCACGATGGGCAGGGAAATACCCCAGGCCACCATCACCGTCTAGAACCACTGTAGCCGATGATTCGGAAACAACCCTAACAACCGGACTTGAATTAGTATGGCCACCCAGCATCTGGCGTACATATGCATCAGCTTGAATCGTTCCATGACTGAAAACACATCTAAGATCATTCGCTACCAGAGTGATAGCCATATGTGCCGCCTGATCATCCGGCACTTTAACCTTACTGAAAAGGGCTCCAATAAACTTACGCATGGCATCTGCGGGTACGCGGATACCATGCTCTGGGGGAATGTTATGACGTGGCATGGTGGAAGCATTATGTTTAAATTCTCTACCTGAAGTCCATCTTCTAGTTTCTAAATTATTATGCCAATTGACACACGAAACTTCCAGTAGAGTTTCGGCTGCACAAAATCCTAACTAGGATAAATTAACGCAACCCTTGCGGAACCTATTTCGGCAATTATCCCTTGGTACCGGAAAGCAACAGCCCTTGAACAAAATACCGCTGCGCCAGGAAAAAAAGTAGGACGAGAGGTGCTAGAGCAGTGAGACTCGCCGCCATGAGAAGATTAATCCAGGAGCCTTCTAGTGAATTATAAAGATCCAGACCAACGCTAATGGGAAACTTGTCCATGTCGTTTATGTAGATAAGGGGATTCATAAAATCTTTCCAGTGTTGAATCAGACTCATAACAGCAACCGTAGCAATAACTGGCTTAGCATTCGGCATGAAAATATGCCAATAAATTTGCCAGGTAGTGGCACCATCCAAGGTAGCAGCTTCTTCGAGGCTTTGGGGTATCGCCTTGAAGAATTGTCGGAACAAAAAAATGAAGAATGCGCTCTCCCCTAACCAATATGGAACGATGAGAGGCTTGTAGGTGTTGATCCACCCGAGTGCATCGTAAAGGACATAGCGAGGAATCAGAAGAACTAGCCCAGGCAACATCATAGTTGCCAGTAAAACCACAAACCAAAATCCCTGTCCTCGCCACCGCAATCTAGCAAAAGCGAACCCGACTAGCGAGCAGGATAAAACCTGCCCGACAGTAGCGGAGAGGCAAATCACCACTGTATTGAGCATGAAATTCAGGAAAGGTAACTTTCTCAAAGCCTCAGGGTAGTTGGACCAGCGCCACTCGCTCACCCAAATCGTGGGCGGGAATTCATAAACAGCTCCCAGCGACTTAAGGGACGAACTAATAGCCCAAAGGATTGGAAAGAGAAATGTCAGAGCTATTGCGGAAAGCAAGAGATACATCCCGCTTTTCAATAGGACTTGGCGTATCTTAATCCTACCAGAAAAATAAAGGTCTCCCTCAGCCGTAGCATCCATCTTCATCATTCTTCCCCTTGATAATGAACCCAAAGATTACTAGACTTAACCATACAAAGCGTTAGGCCCAGAATGATAACAAAAAGGATCCACGCTAGGGCGCTCGCATATCCCATTTCAAAGTCGATAAAACCCTTGTTGTAAAGGTAGAGGACAAAAAACAGAGTTGAATCGTTAGGGCCACCCGAAGTCATTATGAATGCCTCATTAAACACTTGGAATGAGCCGATGACGCCCATGACTAAATTGAAGAAAATAGCCGGCGAAATCTGAGGGACCGTTACATGTCGAAATCGCTGAATACGCCCTGCTCCATCAATTTGGGCTGACTCATAGAGCTGAGGAGGAACATTCTGAAGAGCGGCAAGAAAGATGAGCGCAGGCCCGCCAGCACCCCACCAGCTCATCATAATCAAAGCCGGCTTAGCCCACCTTTCGTCGTAAATCCATCCTGGGGGCTTCCAATCACCTGAGAGAATTCCAATACTCTCGAGAGCTGAACCAATCGCACGCAGGATTAGGTTCAACAATCCAAAGTCGGGATTGAACAACTGAAGCCACATCATGATCGTGGCAATGCCTCCAATAATGTAAGGCATGAAATAGATCGTTCGAAAGATGGTGATTCCCTTCAATTTCTGGTTCAAGAGAACCGCTATCATTAGGGAAACTATAACTCCACCGGGAACCGCTAACAGGCTGTAAAACACCGTATTCCTTAGGGCGGTATGTACAAACGGATCCGCCATCGCCTTTTGATACTGATCAAAACCAACCCACTCCAGCCGAGACCAACTCATGCCATCCCACTCCGAAAAGGACAGGAGGAGCGAACCCAGAAGGGGAAAAAATGTCAGAAGGAAGAAACCCGTCAGCCAAGGTGATGCGAACCAATACCCTATTCCATCCTTCGAAGCTTTGGAGAAATTTTTCATTCGCTCATCGCCTTCCAAACCGACCTGTATCTTTCAACAGCAGCAACAGGATCAACAGGGGGTATTTTCTCCAACAGTTCTGGAGTTTCAAAAAGATAGCGGGCTATAGCCTGCCGAGGAGTTAAACGAGAATTTTCATCCTCTGAAACAAGTGCAGCCATAGATTTTGCAACCGCTCTCTGCATGAGCCCATAGTGAACGTTAATTGGCTGACGCCTGGCATAGGTCCTGGCTGCTTCTGTAAACTTATAAATATCCACGTTCTGCCCCGTTTTTGGTGCTCGCTCTGCATTCATGAAATAGGGTTCAGATTCCATCAAGCTCGGGAGGGAAACCTGATAGTTAGCCAGTATCTTCTGTCCTGCAAGTGATGTCAGAAAATCCAGAAACTGCCAGGCTTCTTTCTTATGTTGCGACCCTCTGCTCATGGCCATACCCTCCCAGAAAAACCGCGTGAAGCGTCGTCCTCCCTCACCTCTTGGAAAATGTAGGATGTCATAATCAATTCCTGACGCATTAAGATAAATTAAGCCGTAGGTGCCTGTGTTAAGGATTGAAACCATCCCTGTGAAGAAAGCGGTATTAAGGTTCAAGGCGCCAAAGTCAGAGGCTTCAGGCATCACTTTGAACTTCAGGCGCATATCCCTAAGTAAAGTCAACGAGGCTTCACACTCCGGCCCATAGAAGGTGGTTTTAGTAAAGGTTTCTTCGTCCAGCCAACTCGCACCCAAAGCCCAATGAAATGGTAACCAATTCACAGCTCCCGTCGGCTGCAGAGCATATTGATCGGTCCGTCCATCTCCATCCAAGTCCATGGTCAACCGAATACAGACCTCAATAAATTCATCCAACGTCCACTTGTTATCATTTACGTACCACCATCCATCATCTGATTTTTCCAGTCCAGGCATGTTGGGAGAATTGCTCACCTGAATGCGGGCTCGATTCCAATTCGCCTTGTTGTAGAAAAGTAAATTACATCCTCCCCAAACCGGCATGCCCCATTGCTTCCACTCTCCAGATTCTAAATCGTACTTGCCGAATTCTCTTACAGCCGTCCCCCAGTATTGTCCCTTCACCACTTCCCCATTTTCCCCCCACCGATTCTTGGCCTTGAGATAAGGGGAGAGATCCGCAAGCTTGCCCGAAGCCATTAGATGGGGAAACGGTTCATCTTGTATCATGAACAGATCTGGAGCAGTGTCAGAAACAATCTGTTGTTGGATTTTTTGGTGATACCGTGTTGATGGGAGGTGACGTCTTTCGACTCTTATATCTGGGTGTTTTTGACGAAATGCCTCGAAAATCTCACTCCACATTTGGTAGTCGATATGATCACCCCAATGGGCAATAACCATGGGTTGATCTTCCGCAGTTTGGCTATAACGTAAAAATGTATGGCCAAACATCCAGTAGAGAGACACACAACCGGCTATAAAGATGAGACTAATTCGAATCGGGAAAGTCATGATTTAGAAATTTGCCAGGCCCCTCCCCCGAGCTCGGGGAATTCATGTCAACTCTCAGTCCTAATCTCGGTATAAATTCCACAGTTTTCATCCAAAAAATTCAACAAATTTCTAGACGGCCACAAAACCACTTTTGAAAGTATCCGGCTTTAAGAGAGTTACCTGAATGTCAAATTATATCTCATCTAACTTTTGAGGTAATAAAATTATTTGGATCAAATTTGATTTCTAGGACAGATCTCCCATAAATCCTGGGAAATAATCGAGCTATCCACAATGACATAACCCACACCTTTTGAAAGCAAAGACTGGAGGCTAAAAAGGGGGATTTTGCTGGATTTCTAAACGGATGGGCATGAGAATAATATGGAGGCAAATAAACTTCAATTAATTTGAACTTCTGCATCAAGCTATAACTATGTCCAATATGGCCGAACAGCTTGGATTCTTCGCCAAAAACGGTTATCTTTTGATCCCTGATGCACTGTCAATGGCCGAAGTTGAACTCGCCAATGCAACCATCGACCAGGATCTAGATGAAAACGAAACTCTTTGGCGGCACCGTTCAAACGGACGATCACAATCAGTTAATATCTTACTCGCCCAGCCGGATCTTGATTTTACAATGCGGCCAACTTCTGTTCTTCCGCTCATGGAGTCCATTATGGGACCTGATATCTGCGCCGATGAACACTCCGTTATGATTCGGGAGGCGAATCCAACAGGACCAACCGAATGCATCTGGCACCGGGATTCGTGCGGCGGTGGAACCAAACCACCGTATTTCACGCGATATCTCTCAATTGTTTTTTATTTGACCGATGTCGACGAAACGACTCATACCTTCAGCGTCGTCCCGGGGAGCGCCCAGACCTCCCAACCGAAAGGAATTGATGAATACGACTTGACCAAAGCTCATCACATCGAAGGCAATGCGGGAACTGCAATACTCTTCAATGCCTATACGATTCATGCCGGGAATGTCAGAAATACCACGGCTGAACGACGAACTATACACCTTTATTGTGGGCACATAAGCGATCGGTTTGTTAGCAATTTTACCATTTTCCCCCGCCGACTTTGGGAAAATAAAGATGACGCCACAAAAAAGTACTACAGCCGTCTCAACCCAATCAGTCGGTTGATCGCGGATCGATTTTGAGTTCCTTGTTGACCTAGTTTACTAAGATTAAACGAAATCGTGGGTTATTTGTCACAGTGATCGCCAGCCAATCCTTTCTTTGCCCTGTCTTATTAATCGAATTTCCTCAATATACCATACCATGAACTACACACGTTTTGGAAACACCGGTCTTACAGTCTCTCGTTTATGCCTGGGAACCGCATTTCGGGAAACCCGAGATGAAGCTGTCGCAACTAACACAATCGAGTATGCCATCGATCAAGGCATCAACTTCATAGACTGCGCCAATGTCTACGGCCAAGGCTGGTCTGAGACCGTTTTGGGAAAAGCAATTAAGGGACATCGAGACGATCTTGTACTTACGACCAAGGTGCGTAGCCCAATGGGAGAATTACCTAACGACCAGGGGTCCTCTGCATATAATATAATGAGGGAAATCGAGCGAAGCCTGAAGCGTCTCCAAACCGATCACATCGATCTTTACCTCCTTCATAGCTGGGATCAAGAAACCCCACTTGATGAAACCCTAAGAGCACTTGATAGTCTTGTAAATCAGGGCAAGGTGCGCTACATTGGTTGCTGTAATTTTGCTGCCTGGCAAATCTGTAAGGGTCTTTGGACCAGCGATCGGGCCAATCTTACACCTTTCCTTGGAATTCAGCATTACTACAATCTTCTCCATCGGTCCCTGGAGTATGAGCATTTTGCTCTGGCAGAGGAAGAGGGCCTTGGCCTTATGACCTATAGTCCCATTGCCGTCGGCCTCCTCCTTGGTCGTCAACCGAAAGAAAAGCCTGTACAAAAGGAGATATTTGGAGGACCAAATGTCACTAATGTACTAGCAACCGTGAATGAAATTGGCAAAGAAACCGGAAAGACTGCAGCTCAAGTATCAATCGCATGGGTTCTGTCTCATCCTCAGATTTCTTCGGCTATGACAGGCCCCGATTCTCCTGAGCAGCTTGAAGAAAATCTGGGTGGCGTTCAGTGGGAATTAGGGGATGAAGAATGTCAGCGTCTCAATGACGTATCTGCTTGGGCGATAGGGAATGGAGTTTTTAGGTGATGACCATGAAACAAAAAAGCGTTAAATCAAAAAAAATTGCTACCCCTCGTATTCCCAGAATTCGTCTCAATTCCGGCGCCTGGAGTCCCCTGGTTGATATGATCGATGTCTTTCCTGGACACCGCGGATCCAGTCGAGAAGGTGAGCTTGAACTCTACGACGCACCTATTGGAATCCGTTTCGAGATCGAAGTGGCAAAGAAATCCGAGCCACTGTTGGAGGCAGAGTGTGTTTGGGAGAAGAGCATAGCTCCTCTTTGCATATGGCAGGAAGCAGGGCGATATCATATGATATACACCGCTTCTGGAGGACACTGTTATGCTATTAGCGATGACGCCTACAATTGGAATCGACCTGAACTCAGTGAGGTTGAATACAACGGTTTGAAGAAAAATAATTTGATCTCTAGTCCAGCTGAAGGAGCCACCGGCACTTTTGAAGATCTTAGCGCTCCGCCTGAGGAACGCTTTAAGGCTATAGGGGGGCGGATGTACTGGAGTGATCCTGAGACGGGTGAAGAATTGAACGGAGAAGAGGCGAATTTACGAATGGAAGCCGAGCAGCAGACGGAATGCTACACGGGACCAAAGGCCGAGATAAGAGGTCACACGCTTGCGTGGACCTCACCCGACCGCATCCATTGGAATCCGGTCGAAAACCCATTGGCTTACCGGCCGGTTAACGGTGGTATTTCAGCCCGTTACGACCCTCATCGGGGAGATTACTTCTGTTATATTCAGCTTATGGGCTACCCGGCTGAGGTTCTAGATGGAATCGGCGTCAGTCGACTGGAACAAGGAATGCAGATTCGGACCATCGGGTTTTCGCGCACCAAAAATTTCTTCGAATGGCCGGCTCCTAAGTTGATTCACCATCCTGACACAGAGGACGATCCGGATATTTCTTTCTACGGCGCCAATTATTTTGCTTACCCGGGACGCGATGATCTTCACGGGATGTTTATCCCCATCTACCACCAAATTGCCAGTACTATCGACGGTCAGATTGCATTCAGCCGTGATGGGCTCTACTGGTCACGCCCTGAACGCAGAGCCATACTCCCCTTGGGAAAAGAAGGAGATGGAGATGAGTGTATAGCGCACTTCTGGCGCAGTGGAATCGTTGAGCTCCCCGACGGCAACTGGGCCTGTCCTTACACAGGAAACTCTGTTATTCACGACCTTCCCGACAGCAAGATCCCGGTTTTATTTCCACAACGAAGGCCGAATCAAATTCGATGGGCCCTTTGGCGACCGCATCGCTTTTGTGGCATTCGGGCCGACTCGAAAGGTGAATTTACTCTACCTTCCCTATACAGAGCTCACAATGAATTACATCTCAACTACCGCTGCGAACCAGGTGGATGGATACAAGTCGAGCTGCTGGAGAAAATCCCGTCATTGGTATTTCCGGATACTGACCCAGTACCTGGATTCAGCTTTGAAGATTGTGACCGCCTAACCGGCGACGCTGAAGATCGAGTGGTAACCTGGAGAGGAAACAACGATATTTCCGTAGTTGGAGAAGCAGTTGGAATCCGTGTTCGGATGTTCGGAGCCAAACTATTTGCCTATCGCGTGTAAAAGGATCATCTGTGAAGAACAGCGCGTGAGAAATCACACGAGAATAAAAGAATTCTCCGATCGGTTCCACGACCTGGCTTACCGCTCAGTAATTCTTTAAGGTTCCTAGGTTGCACAACCGTTTCATGCAACCGCTTGAAGTTTAAAAGGGTTCTGCCTCGACTTGACATAAAACTAGAGAGGTACTTGATGATAAATAGTAGTTCGCCATAATAATCAACCAGGTAGCTACAAGAGGAAAATTCGCAACGATAAGAACAACCGAAGACAAAATGAAATTAGGAATTGTGGGAATGTTAAGTGAAGACTTTCGTACCTTTCGGTCCGATCATATGCATCCGATTCGTGCCCTTGGTTTTACCGGTTTCGGGTTTCATCTTAATGGGAACGATATTTTCGAGATCACAGATGAAGATTGCGTCAAATTCCGAAAATTTCTGGCGCCCGAGGAACTCGATCTGGCGCAATTTGCCATTCAATACAACGAATGCCTCTTTCACCCTGATCAAGCTGTACGCGATGCTGTCACTGCCAAAATCAACCGGGGCACTGAAATTTCCGCAGAGTTGGAAGCACAGGTTTTTCTACTCCGTCCCGGTAGCCTCAATCCGGATGGTCCTTGGACACCTCATCGAGACAACCACCTGCCTGAGCAGACGGGAAGGCTTGTTGAGACACTAAAGCCAATTGCGAGGAAAGCAGAGCAAGAGGGAGTTATCCTAGCCTTGGAAACTCATGCCGTATCCATTATGGACCCGCCGGGAAAATGCCGAGAAATAGTTGAATTAGTTGGGTCGAAACACCTGAGATTAATCCTGGATGCCGTAAACCATTTTCAGAGCCTCCAACAAGTTTATCAGAGCAGCGACTGGGTAAATTGTATTTTTGATGAGACTGGCTCGATTTCCCCAATCGCCCACATCAAGGATCTCAAAATCTCCAATGGTCTTGTCCTTCAAATCGATCAGGAAATTCCCGGCGAAGGAGAACTCGACCTGGCTCTTGTTCTCAAGCGCTTTCACGCCTTTCATCCTGATGGCTATGGCCTCATCGAGCACTTAGGCCCAGACAAAATTCCCCAGGCCGCAACTAATGTTCGAAGAATTGCAAAGGAAAACGGAGTTAGTATCTACTGATGCACAGTATCTGAATGCATTCAGTTTTTCGGATGAAGTTCCATCTATTTTTTCATCCCCTGTTGCCCAAGATAGAAAGCAGTCTCGTAAGCTAATAGCATTACAAATAGGATCATTAAGAAATGCTTATGCAAGGCCACCCATTCTCGGAATTTTGAAGCATTTCTTCTTTTGCCCGGATACTTGGACACATGTCTTTATAGGAGGTAAATCCTTTCAGAAATCCTCTACCGCTTGTTACCTTCAAGCCTGTCATAAATATTACTAATGGATCTCAATGCCGGCCGCTGCACAGATGCCTTGGACATTTGCCGCTGCTTGAGGATAAAAATCGGCACTCAAATGCTCTAGTAGCATGTAACCGTCAGAATAGAGATTGTCCCAGCGTCTGAGAGCGGTCTCAAGATCAAGCTCGCCTTCTCCAGGCATGGCCTCGTCAAGGTGTACAACAAGACCTGAACGAACGCGAATATCCTTGCAGTGCCCTACCGGAGCGATCTCTCCCATTAAATCGAAAATGTGGTTAAGCCGATCAGTGCTATTGTAAACCTGCTGCAGTGATTGGAAGTGGTTGACATAATCCATGACCACTCCCATGTGGCTGGAGCCAACCTCTGTAACAACTTCCTTATTGATCTCAGGTGTACCCATGATAGTGAGTGCATGAGTTTCGATAACTATCGGGACACCCTCTTCTTCAGCCTTGGAAGCAATCTCTCGAAGGCTTTCAATAAGTCTATCTTTTGAATCCGGCTTGAAATTCTCTCGACAGGGAGTGTAGGAACCATCCGGATTTAGGCTACCCGTTCGGATTAAACAAGTCTGAGCATTGAGTTCGCGAGCAATCTCGATCCCCCGTTTTATCTTATGAAGCACATGAGCCCTAACTTCGGGATCGTAATCGAAAAGGCACTCACTGAAGCCAATTCCAAACTGGGGAAGATCCATGCCGACTTTAGCGTAAACCTTTTTAACCTTTTCGCATTCCGCCGCTTGAACACCAAACAGCTCCTCCCCGGGGGCATGAAACGCTGCACCAGAAAGGTTAAGATCCTGTATTGCCTCTAAATGCCCCGACCCGATTTTTCGAAAGTCAGCTGGCAGCATGCCAACAACTCCAAGTCGCATAATTTATTCCTCGAGTATATATAATCCAATTAGGAAACGTCATCTCAAGACTCGTGGAAATTGGCTGCGCGAGCAAGTTATAAAATCCTCTTCAAATATTTTTTTCGAGAACACTGATGCAATCGATAGCTTTGGGAATCATCGACAAGCCCTGAGACCAATACCTTTTCTAGAAGAAGTATCCATTGTTGTGAATTGATTCATTGCAAAATATAGCCAAATCAACATAGGTCCGATATATGAATTCTACTGGTAGAGAAGAGAAAATCAGAAGTAATGTTATCGAAACCCTTCCAGAGCTAGATGAGATACATGACGGATTTTTGCGCGGCCAAGTGATTGAAGCCTGGGTCTACAGCCTGAGCAATAGCTCATTCAATTCGATTGATGAAATTCGGGCCAGCGGAAATGCCGACTCCCCTGCCATGAAGTGCGGTACGCAGACCGACCATATTCGGGGTGTCACAAGAATCGCTATGGTCCTAGGTGACGATATGATTAAACAATTTCCCCAACTACCCATAAATCGGGATCTACTCATCGCTTGCGCAATCTGCCATGATGTTGGGAAGCCATACGAGTTTGATCCGAAAAATCAGAAACGATGGAAAGAGGATAGCACTGGCACCGGCTATCCAGCAATCAGACATCCGCAGTACGGTACCCACACCTGTCTGACTGTAGGTTTACCAGAGGAGGTTTGTCATGCTGCTGGATGCCACTCCGGGGAAGGGGAGCTGGTTCAGAGATCTCTTCATGTAACAATCGTCCATCACGCCGATTACGTTTGGTGGGACACCCTGAAAGCTGGCGACCAGATGGAATTAGAATAATATATTCATCGCCTTAACTAAAACCGTGTATTTTCGTACCTCCCAAAGGAAGTCATCACTCCAAGTTGTTCAGCTTCTTCCTGCAAAGAATTAACGTGCTCGTCACTGAGAGGAATCCCTTTTTCACGGTTTTCCTGTTCCCAGTACCATTCATTGCCTCCCGCTAATTCAGCTTGATTCATACCCGGCAATGGTCGGCACTTACGAGCATCGGAAATAAATCGATCCATCTCCACTTTTAATTCTTCAACTGGCATGAAGTGCGCAACATTAACAATGACGATAAAAGAGCCCTGATTTGATTCCCATCTAGACTCTATTATTTCCTCACGGAAAATCCCTGCGAGGACTCCCCCAAGCGCCTTAATAACGGCACTCAACGCCATATTTTTGAGTAAAGCCTTTGGCAACCGGAGAAAAAGATCCTCTTCGAATGGGAGAAGGCTACCTCCCATATCCATGACCAGCGGCGGCTCTTCTCCAGCAGGAACTGCAATACTGATAGGAGACGCATTAATGATATTTGCAATCGAATTTTCCGGCCTTAAATAGTTACGGCTATCGGATAGGGCAATGCCGATACAGTCATGTTTAATGGCAAGTCGTGTATAATTACCAGCAGAGCCAAAGTGGTGGTGATTAAAGGTAGTCAGAACTGCCGCTCCTCCTTCTTTTGATTTTTCGATGATCTTTTCCGTACCAGCCCAACAAGGAAAGTACCCCAAGCCCCCGTCACCATCCAATACCAATGAGGCCGGCGCCTCTCTGATCACAGACACCTTTGGTTGAGGATTGATTTTCCCTGCTCTCAATTCCTCGAGGTAATGAGACAACTGTCCGGTGCCGTGGCTGTAAATACACCGCTGGTTATTACGGGTAAGGATCGTGGCAAGCAAATCAGCGTTCCCCTTCGTCATATTGACTTTTTCGAAGATACGGAGAAGCAGACCATGCAGCTCATCAAAGGGCACCCGAATTCCGTGTTTTGGAAGATAATTGCGTCTGTCAAGATTTAGGTGTTTCATGTCGGCGTTCAACAGGGCAATTGCAATAAATGGGGTACATTCATACCTAGAATTATGATTAACTAAAATTTGTCTCCAATCAGATTCTGAATCTAATTGGAACGGACCGTTAGTCAACTTTCCCAGTTTGCTAACAGTCCGTTCTGGTTATTCTTGAAACAGTGTCAGCTCCATTAAATCGAAAGATTCTCAGATAAAAACAATGAGAAGGAGAAATTGATTGGAGATTATACGGAAAGAACACCGGTTGACAGCTGACGAAGTTTTGTTAAGTGTCCCGGGGGAACTTAGGGCTATATGAGAGCACCCACATTAAGGAATAAACAATTTATCATCGAGGAATTGCCAGATCCCATACCCTCGGAAGGTCAAATCCTTGTTAAGACTCGAGCATGCGGTATCTGTGGCACTGATCTTCACGCCCGTCTTTACGGTCAGAAACTTAGAGAATCCGCAGCTCGGACCAATGGCTTTGGTGCCAACTTCTGTGATGGCGTTGTCTTGGGTCATGAGTTTTGTGCTGAAGTGGTTGATCATGGGCCGAGGACATCGAAACGTCTAAAACCTGGGACTCTCGTTTGTTCTCTTCCTCGCCTTGTTGAGGACAACCGAAGGTTCGGCATTGGCTGGTCCCTAAAGGGAACCGGCGGGTACGGGGAATATATGAAACTTACAGAAGGTTTCAGTTTTCCAGTTCCAAATGGACTCTCGGCTGATCATGCAGCTTTAACCGAGCCGATGGCAATCGGATATCATGCTGTGAAGAAAGCTCGATTGGGAAAAAGAGATGTTCCGCTAGTGATCGGATGCGGACCTGTTGGGCTTGCCGTAATAGCCTCCCTTAAACTCATGGAGGCAAGACCAATTGTCGCAGCCGACTTCTCGCCACGCCGCCGCAAATTCGCCGAGAGCCTTGGCGCTGATGTGATTGTTAATCCTGCGGAAACCTCGCCTTATGAACGATGGGCCGATGTCGCAGCAATTGATCCTCCAGATGAAACTCCTAATCCGCAGACATGGTTTCAACCTCCAACCCACAACCCTGCGGTTGTATTCGAATGTGTGGGAGTACCCGGAATACTGAACCAGGTAATTTCTACTGTTCCCCGTGACACACGAGTTGTGGTAGTAGGATATTGTATGGAAACAGACCACCTAGACCCTATTTTCGCCCTAGATAAAGAACTTAATCTTCAGTACGTAATGGGCTATAATCCCAATGAATTCAACGCTACTCTGCACCATATTGCGGACGGCAGAATCCCAGTCGAAGAACTTATTACGACCAAGGTCGGGTTAGGAGGTATCGCACAAGCCTTCGAAGACTTAGCCTCCCCCGAGAGGCACGGGAAGATAATTATCGAACCCTCAATTTCCTAACCGAGGATAGGCGGCAAACCAACCGTCCCGTACCAGCCCCACACAAAAAAGGATCTCAACCCTTTTTATCTAATCTTTTTGAAAACCAAAAAGTTGTGGGACTTTGACAAGCCCGCGGTTTTAGACCTTAACGCAGATCGCGGATGAAAACTATGGGGAAGGCCTTCAAGCACTTTAATAAGAAGAATTCCAGTGCTCATTTCTGTCAACTTGCCCTAATATTGGATTCGAACTAGCCGAGACCCCCCTCTACCCTTAATTCGATTCAAATCCTGATGGTTTGAGAACAACGATTGTAGACATTCCCAAATCAGATTGAGGCAAGGGAAATGAAACGGTATGATGTCGAACAAGGTAGGCCGGATTCTGATCACGGTGTTCCAGAAACTTGTCGATGTTACTCATTTCAAATGTGAGCGGAGGCATACCGTAGTGCATTGGCACGATCCACTTGGGCTGCAAGAATTCGAACATCGGATCAAGATCATCATGGGACGGCGTCAAATTTTCGCCCGTTAACGCCATTAGTACGTCGCAGTGGTTGGCGAATGGGGTGAGATCCTCATCACTTAACCGATAGCCAAGGTCACCCATATGCATGAACCAAATATCCCCGACTTTAAACGCATAAAGGGCATTATCCTGGGGGCCTCTCGGATGGTTGGGATCCTCGGCCGCAGCGACCGTGATCAGTGTTTCGCCATTGATCGCAACTTCTTCTTTCCCTTGGGCTACATCCAGGGCGTTAATCACTCGAGGATTTCCCCGCACCAGCCCAAGATTGGCATGTGCCGCATCTGTTAAAGAACTCGCAATGATCGTATCAGCATCAAGTTGGGCTCCTCTGTCAGGGACGCCAAGTACGTCCGGAGCATAGGGATCTGTGACGATGATGGGCCTGCCGTCTTGCCAGATTCGAAAACAAGCGTGGCCTACAAATTCAAGTTGTATGGACATGACTTTCCCTTTCTCTCTAATAAAACTTTAAATAGACACTGCAATGTTTTGGCACCTTAGTCGATTCAAACCTCATTATTATACTCCCACCAGAGACGTCCAGTCGGTCGTTCGATTATCATCGGTTTGATGAACGCCGCCGCTTTCAGTAGACCCTCCTCCACTTCCATGTAATCGCTCTCCATTTCTAAAGAGAGAATGCCGCTGTAGCCAATAAACCGTAAGGCAGTTATAAGTTCGCGCCAGGTCTGTTCATCATGGCCCCACCCAGGTAGGGTGAAAGTCCAGGACCGATCTCTGTACTCGCCTGGACTTGTCGGATCAAATCTTCCTCTTATACGGAGATTAGGACCGTGATAGAGGGTGTCCTTCAGGTGGACGTTTTCAATCATATCTCTCAAACAAAACAAAGCCTCAAACGGATCGATATCCTGGACCCACATGTGAGAAATATCATAATTACAGGCTACCACTGGACCAAGTTCCTCACGGAGTCGACGTAGTTGAAGTGGAGTGTGAACCATCTGAAGAATCTGCATCTCGAAACAGAGGGTGATACCGTGATCCGTTGCGATTTTCGCATGCTCCTTCCAGTAGGGTATGAGGCGTCTTTCCCACTGCCATTTAAGGGCGTCCTTTAGAACATCGGAATCAGTGTTAACAATCCACGCCGGGAGTCTATCTCCCTCAGCGCCTTCCGGCAAACCAGAAACCACAATCATCCTCGAGGAACCAATCTTGCCCATCAATTCGCAGGTTTTGCGAAACTTTATATTGTATTCTTCAGCTGCCTTCCGATCCGGCGTCAATGGTTCCCCATGAGCACTGAACGAATAAATCTCCATGCCATAACTCGAGTAGATATCAAGCCAACGGTTTAGCTCACCTCGATCACCCAGAAGAGTGTCAAGGTCGCAATATTTCTTGGCCGCAGGACTGATTGTGCCAACTTCAACTGCCGTCACACCTATATCCCGAGAAAATCTAAGTCCCTCTTCAAACTCAAATTTCATTATGAATCCAGTGTTAATACCAAGTTTCATTTCGTTATCCTTTTAGCGCTGATTCTTTGATCCTGTTGGCAGACCTTTCGCATCCAGCAGACCATACTTAAGACAACCCTGAGAAAGGAAGCCAAAAGCTAGGGATCTACTAATCATTGGTTTTGAGTACGTCGGCAAAACGTCGCCAGAAACAATCACGGAACAACGTAATGCAAACGAATCTGTGGTTCTGAACAAGATGACACTCAACTATCTGGGAACTCGTACCCTGCTCTTGAACCGATGTACCCTCACAAGATTCGCCTTCGTTATCCAACCACACCCTACGGTTGATTATCCAACCGTGGATTTAAGTCCAAAGCGAGTTCTCTGAAGTTTCGAACCTGGTGAAGCGTAATCAGATTGGTATCGTGTTGGTTCCTGCCTCCCTGTGAAGTACGCGCCAGAATAAGCAAATCGTCGCCAAATATAAGTTGCGATGCATAACTGAATGAATTGCAGGGATGCCCATCAATCGCAACACACCCCGCCTGGAGCCAATTTAGTGCGTCCTTGCTGTACATAAGCATTAGAATTCGTCTCTCGTTGCCAGGTGGACCTTGAAAGCCAATCTCTCGTAAAGGCTCCCGATCTTGCCAAGTATCGGTTGGAATCGTCACCGTGGTCCAAAAAAGTCCCACAATAGGATCCTGCACAATGTGGAATTTACACTGAGCTCCAGGCATCGGGTAGAACTGTAGAAAACAATATTTTAATTCGAACCCATCATCCTTAAGTCTACAAACGGCAGCCAACCCAGCCGTCGAGTGCCCATCAATAATGGTCCTCAATACAACCCGAAATTCACCATTTACCTCGATGACATTTCCCTCCAACCAGCTATCATGGGGGATCTTGTCTTCATTACTTGCCTGGTATTTACCCTGAGTCAAAACGGCAGGCACTTTAGGGAACCCTAGCTTATTCGACATCCTCCATGAAGAAGTGGCTAGCAGGTCTCCGGAAAGATCTCCCGCCACCACCAACGATTTCCATTCAGATCGCACACCCATGCATGTTTCGAAGGCACGGTAGACAATCCCAGAACGGAGCAACACATGAGTCGGAGCACCATGAAAGCGTCCTTGAAACAGGGTAACTATATCAGTCCAGCTTTCACCCCCATCCGAGGATCTCGCAATACAAATGTCACGGCTTTTCCGTCGGTTTCCGATAATGTAAAGGACATCACCGACAATAAATAAGGATGCCCATATGAAATCCACAGCCGCGACCTTTCGCCAAGTCGTAGCCCCGTCATCACTGACGAGAATCTCTGTCTGATTCAAAATTTCCTCCTTGAGAGGTTTGGGCCGAAACCACTCGTAACTAGCCACTAAACGTCCATTAGGCAAATTGGCCAAAGAGGGCGAACCCGTATACAAATTCTCAGGATCGGATGACCTTGCAAGTATACTATAGTTTTCGGACAAAATCATACACACCATTCTACACCACTAGTCGCTCACACCTAACCTCATCACATTTTAAATCATGTCCTGGGGTCAGATCACCTGTTAGCTCCATTATTTTAACAGCGAATAGGAGTTTTGTCTTAGACCTTGGAACAACCCCCTAATCCTCCCATCTTACACACGGTATCGAAATGCGTTTTCGTAACGGGTTGGATTGATAACCGCTGCCACCTTTGCACCACCCGCATCTTTGCTAGGGAACCTCGCGCCTTTATGTCAGAGAGACTTACATATTTTCTAAAGGCTTTTTTCCACTGGACATCCACAGAGTACCATCTCGGTTTATCCGGAGTAGATTCTTCATCGTAGTAATTACTATCGGGATCGAAGGCGTATGGATCAGGATAGGCCTCTTTCACAACCTCGGCAATTCCTGGAATGCCTGGCGATTTACAATTCGACTGGTAGAACAGAACAAGGTCGCCCTTTTTCATTTCATCCCGGATGAAGTTTCGAGCCTGATAATTGCGTACCCCCCTCCACTTGCCGGTACTATTAGGTCGGTCGGTCTTGAGCTCGTCAAAGGAACACTCTTCCAACTCACATTTCATTAACCAATACTGCCTCGCCATAACCTCCTTATTCTTCCAGATTATATCACATATAAAAATCCCTACAGGCCATCAAATTTTTGTCATTCCCAAAATCAGGCCAAATCAAAAATATGCTTCCACTTCGAGTACTTAAGCACTGGCACTAAAACGCAAGTACAGTATCCGACGAGGATGGAGCCGTGGCTTAAACTGATTACAGGACACCGTTATCTCGCAAAAGATCGGGATGGAAATGCAGTGGAGACGGGCAAATTGAAAGTACATTTTTATTGGAAACTTAATCCCAAAAAGGTCAGGGCAATAAAGAAATTCTCAACTAGTCCAAATCTCCACAGCTTCGGCAAACCCATCTCTATCGTAGCCCGCAACTACTGTAAATCTTCTGCGCAACTCTGCCGGAGCATTCGCTACAACAACAGAACGGTGGCTCCACTCGAGGAGATCCAGATCGTTGTAATCATTACCTACGGCGAAGGATGATCTTCGCTCCATTCCCAGATACCGAGAAAGCCAGTCAGCAGCTTTGGCCTTCGAAACCAAAGGAGGGAAAATTTCTATCCAGCAAGAACGTTGATCTAATGGCGAAGTCGTCCGTATTACAGAGAGTTTCGGAAATAGATCCTGAAATACACGATGCTGGTATTCGGGATCCTTATCAGGCGTTACCACGATGAGAAATTGCGAGGCTTTCTTGCTTCCAGAATGATTCGGGTCCAATGGTGAACAAAAATCTCTGTACCTTTCGCAACGACTTGAAAAATCGTGATTCTCGCCTCCACTCCTATGGAATACAAAATTATGATTATCCGGAACCGGTGCGTGGACCATGAAGTCGACTTTCAGGGAAAGGAGGAGTTCAATGGCTGCGGCTGTTGTTTCTTGAGAAAGGTAATATGAGGTGATCAATTCACCTGATCTGAAATCGAAAATCCCGGCACCGTTAGAAGTAATAAGATATTCTAGCGGAAATCCCTTTTTAAGTGCCTGTTGTGCTGAAAAGAGGCTCCGTCCCGTCACCGCCACTCTCAGGAAACCACGGTGACCGAGGTTCCACAGCGCCTTTCTGTTTCTCCAGCTCAACTTAGAATCTCTATCGAGAAGGGTCCCATCAAGATCCGTGAACAGTATTGATTTCACGACCTAAGAGTTTAATGGACCTGCCATTAGCCCGTTTATGAGGCACCAATCTAGGCTCAACAAACTCCTAGCCTCCAATTGTGGAAGGTTAGTCTTTGTTAAGGTAATTCCTCCTCTACCAACTGGAAAGTGATAGAGAAATGTTGGTACAGGAAACAGTTTCAAAGTGATGAGGATTCCTAGTAACAAACTTAGTCAAAATCTGAATCCAATACTGTTTCTTGGACTTTTAAAAATTTCCCTTTTTATGAAGCAATTTCAAACCAAAGACAAAAAATTCTTAGGGAAGCTCACACTATTGTAACCAGGGCTTCACTTATAGGTCCTTGTAAAATTCCGTCGATGTAAACCTCTGCAGTTATGAGCCTACGCTGAGAGTCGGAATCATTAGGGGCCTCTCCCTTAAGACTCAACTTACCGTCCTCGCCGGGCTCCAACTCGATCGATTCGAGGGATTCAGAGACCTTCCATCCGGGAGGGGGAATTAGACGAGCAGAAAACCTTGCCGTACGCTCAACATTATTGCGCAAAAGAACAGTAAATTCAATCGACCCTCCAGCCTCAACGGTGGAAATATAAGGAAGAAGACGGACCCAAAAGAGGTCAACAAAATGATCGGTAGGTTTATCCACCAGGTTCCGAATTACCCTCTCTTTGCGATCTATAAAATCGACGTACTCTGCAAGACGCTGTCGGTCAAATGAATAGACATGCCGGTGTCCAGGACAGATCAGGTCAGGCTGTACCGTCTGCATCACTTCGGCACATCGACGGTGCATACCAAGCTGAAAACTGTTTCGAAGAACGGTGGTCTGAAAAGGCCTTTGGACAACCTGATCAGCTTCAAGAACGTCGTGGAAAAAAAGGTTGTCTCCTGTAAATGCCACCTTTTTCCCATCGATTTGTGCGGCAAGAACACTGTGGTACTCCGTCTGTCCAGGAGCAAAATAGATGTCAAAGGTATATTCTTCCCATTCAAATTGCTCCCCATCGGAGAGAATTCTGTCAATTCGAATCGGTTTGTGGAAAGTACACGGAGTCGAGGCCCAAGCCTCCGGATCGGTCAGCACACGAGCGACAGAATCGAGGGCGTAGCAGCGAGTCCCGTAATGCCGCTGGAGATGAGGAATGCCAGCAGTGTGGTCATCGTGGATATGGGTGGGAACAACTAAATCGAGAGATTCAACTCCCCAGCGCTGTCGAAGCTCCTTAAGATGGTGTTCAACAAAACGCATGCGATCTCCGAGCATTCCATGTTCGGATCCAACCTGCATATGTGCCCACTGGCCGTGACCGTAATCAATGAACATGGCCTTACCCGATTCACTGAGGAGGACGTAAAAGAAGGAACAAGTCCAGTTGCCTCCCCATAGAAGGTGACGAGAAACGGGTACTAACTTCGGTTCCGGTAGATAAAATGGCTCCAAAACCGCAGTGCTTCCTGCGGCAAGTACGTCACGCCCAAGTGTATAGAGATCGATTAATCGCATCTCGAGTCGATCGATGTCGCCTAGAGGATCGTCTATCACCTCACCGTGGGAAGGCATGAAACAAGCACCATCCCTACTAGGGAAAAGCTTTCCTCCCACCGACTCCCCCCTGATAAGATCGCGCAGAGATTGGATCGACTCAAGAGTTAAAATTGCACCTGACATATCCCCATATCGATTTTCCATCGCATGAAGTTGATAGAGGAGCCCACCTTTTCTCATGAGATCGCCTGTAAATCCTACTAACCGTCCATCGATCGTAACTAAAAGTGAAGAAGATCCTCCGGTGTGCCCTCTAGCCGGCAAGACAAAGAATTCGTAGTCGTGCCATGTAAAGAATTCGTAGTCGTCGAGTGTGGCATCGACCGAAATATTAAATCCCACCGAGAAAAAATTGTTCCTGCAGTCATAATTGTCGTAGATCCGCCGCGCTTGCCAAAATAATTCGGCCTGATCGAAAAGGTGCCGCTCGTACTCTGGAACCGCCACCTTTGCATCCGCTTCCTGCAAACGCAAATCACCCGAACACTGATCCCTGTGATGGTGAGTATGGAGAATCCATTCTACCCTCCTAACACCAATTTCGTCCAAATGATCTAAAACCTCCCCGGATCCGGTATCAATAAGCAAGGCTTCGTCCCCTTCTACCAGAACATAAACGTTACAAATATCCTTATAACTAAAAAGATGGTCCGATAATTGTGTGAGCATGATTATATCCTTTCAAAGATTCCCATTCCTCTGGCAAGCTCCACTGAAGGATTGGAAGTTATCCCAATAAAACTTATACTCAGAATTAAGTTTTCGCTACACAACATCTGCGGGCGGCGGGAATCGAACCCGCGATTCAAGCTTGGGAAGCTCACGTATTACCTCTATACTACGCCCGCGGCAGTTGTGCCTACGGACCCTAACCGCCCATTGAATTTGGTGACGGATGGAAAGGCTGTCGAGTCTGGAGTGGCGGTAAGACTGGAAGGCTCACTCTTTATAACTCCAATCTCAATTGGAAGATGTTGGGGGGGAATGAAACTATAAAATTTGCCAAAGTCTCCAAACTTTTCTATCTCCGCGTCTTTTGATTCCTATCCCTCATTTTCTCGATAACTGATCAGGGAATACTAAAAACTCACACCTGCAGATTTGTCCATCGGGGCAACTCAAGCACTTCTGGATTAACGACGGACTCCGGACGCCGGTTGGAGAGGATCGCAGCGACATTCTCCGCGGCCAACCTTTGGAGATCAAGAACAGATTCTTCAGAGTAAAAAGCGACATGCGGAGTCGCAATCAGATTTGGCGCATCGAGAAGAGGATGGTCATCAGGAAGGTGTTCGGGTTCAAAAACATCTATAGCAGCACCCCCGATCCACCCTTCCTTGAGGGCAACAGCGAGGGCTTCGAGGTCGATGATTCCTCCTCTAGCTGCATTGAGAACAAAAGACCCCGGCTTCATTTTTCGGAGGCGCACTTCATTTATGAGATGTCGGGTATCTCGATTCAAAGGAGTATGAATGCTGAGAAAATCCGAACGTGAAACAATCTCGTCCAGACTAACTGGTTCCACCCCACCTTTACGTATCGTTTCGTCGTTAATGAAGGCATCATGAGCAATTATTTTTAGGCCAAATCCAATGGCTTTCTCTGCCAAGGACTGGCCAATCTTCCCGAACCCGAGTATGCCAAGGGTTCGCCCTCGGATCCGGTATATAGGCCTTCCCGAGGCTAAATCCCAATTCCCCTTCCGAATAGAAGAGTCGTAACGACAAATGCTGCGCCCGCAGGCTAGAAGAAACGCCATGGCATGCTCGGCAACTTCATCCAAACAGTATGCGGGAACATTGGTAACGGGAATACCGAGACGAGTGGCAGCCTCAATATCAATGTTATCTACACCAATCCCATAACGACCGATTACCTTAAGTTTTTTTCCGGCCTCAATCACGGACGACGTTATGTTCCTGAAGCAAGTCAAAATACCATCAGCTTCGGAAACCAAGCGTATCAATTCTTCTTCCTCGCCTGTCCCAGCCTCCACTAGATTGGCTCCAGCTTTCTGCAACACTGTCGCCTCTGGCTCTATCGACGGCCATGTGTAGTCAGTTACGATTACTAATTTGTCATTCATTTATCTAGGTTTCTGAATTCTAGGTTTATACTTGTAGGTGTCCTGGGATAATGGGACTAATTTTTCAATTTCTCCGCCACGAATCTGGGTCAAAGGGAGCCTGGATTTCACAGGTCATTTCTCGATGTCGATTCAGTTGCCATTGTCCTTATGATGGCTTTCTAGCAAATTTTGTCGATTCCACTTTTTTCGATCTTTCTGAAAGACTTGAAGGATTTCTTATCTGCCCTCTTAAAATCGCGAGCATAAGCACTTCCAGTCTCATTAAATATTCTTAGTTCGATCAAAGTCTGTTTGTCCCTCTCTTGGTGTCTCTTTGAGACAACTCTTGAATTTTAGAAATCGACATTCATCACCTTGGACTCTCCGGTCCAATAATCATAGATTCTCCCCTAACGAGAACATATGCTGCTAGAAATATTTCTTCCCAATCAAGACTGTTACCATTAAAGAATTCCAACTAGATACTCTCTATATTTCGGGATTCACTGCAGTTTTTTCTGCTGCCAATAGCAGATGTCCTCCATTGATCATGGGAAAGAAATTAATCGGCCTCTGATTCCCAGAAAGTTTGCTTATCGACTCTCGAAAACTGGGGATCTCCAACAAGTCTAACTCGCTATTCCGCGGATTAAAGCTTCGAATAAAAAGAGTGCCCCGTATCCGAACCTTCTGCAAGTCACACGCGAGTATGCACTTCTCAAGAGGCCCTCGTTGGATCAAGGTACCCCGCATGGCGAAACTCTAAGAATTTTAAGGTTCACGGTTCAGCTTTCCGAATGCCATAGTGCATAAAACACATACTATCACACTGAAAGTTCATGGATCCTTTTGACTTATCTGGCCTTTATCCGATTAACCGCGCCTAGGGAATTTTAAAACTAGAGATATTCTCTCCTCCCCTCCAGAGCACTTTTCAAAGTCACAGAATCTGCGTAGACAATTCCACCACCACTCGGGATACCAAATCCGATTCGTGTTACTTTTACGCCACATTCGTCCAGAAACGATTCTTGCATGTAATGGCAGGTAGCCTCCCCTTCAATGTCATTGCTGAGGGCGAGAATGACTTCGACGACCTCATTCTCGCGGAGACGTTTTTCCAAGGAACGGATATTGATGTCATCGGGACCAATTCCATTGATCGGAGATAGTTTACCGTGAAGAACATGGTACAGGCCACGGTATTCACCGGAGTTCTCGATTGCGATAAGATCCGGAACATGCTCCACCACACAAATGAGATTCGGAATTCTCTTAGGATTAGAACAAACCAAACATTCCTCTTCTTCGCACAGATTGCCGCATTTTTGGCACCTTCTAATCCTCTCAGCTGCCAGCTCCAGGATTGTGACAAGCTCCGGAAGGAGTTTGGGTTGTTCCACCGTCAAGTGCAACGCTATGCGTTCCGACGAACGGTAACCTAGCCCTGGCAGCTTCTTTAGAACGCCCTGGAGTTTTTTAAATGCAGGAGTCACTATCCAGTTAGAAGCGCCAAAAACCTTCCTTTAGAACTTCCAGAAAAATACTAATATAACTCATGGCCAAATATTTAAATCTTACGATATTCCTCCTTATTCATTAAGCATTTTTCAGTAAGATGAGATTAGAAATTTACATATATTTCGATGCTAAATGAGACCTTCCTTAGCCCAGTTGAAGCTTTCCCAATTTTTTCTCCATATTCTGCGCTTGTTTAAGCAATATCCTCGGATCCCAATATGTCCCATTCTAAGATTGTTTTCGCTGTCGCAATTATTCCGTATAACTGCCTCATTGAAAAGAATAAACTATTCAAAAGATGGCTGATTCCCAATCTTTCTAAACACAATATCAAAACTGTTTACTGTTTACCTTTCACTACCTATTCTGCTGCCCAATTATGGAAGCTATCGAAATGGATAGAGTTCGGACCTACCTCCAGGAGCTCCAAGAATCTATTGTCACATCAATTTCTGATATGGACAGCTCAATCACTCCAAGACGGGACAATTGGACTCGAAAAGAAGGCGGCGGCGGCCTATCCATAATCGTGGAAGAAGGATCCGTTTTTGAAAAAGGAGGGGTGAATTTTTCCGACGTTACTGGACGAAGGCTTCCGCCTTCGGCAACAGCCAAGCGCCCGGAGCTTTTGGGAGCTGGCTTTGGAGCGGTTGGAGTTTCGGTTGTCTTGCACCCGCTCAATCCCTATGTGCCGACAACTCATATGAATGTACGATTCATAAGTGCCACAAGATCAGGAGCACCACCAGTCTGGTGGTTTGGAGGAGGTTTTGATCTCACTCCATTCTATGGTTTTGAAGAAGACGTCATCCACTGGCATAGAATGGCAAAGGCGGCCTGTGACCCTTTTGGTGGAGATCTTTACCAACGTTTGAAGGGACGTTGTGACCAATATTTCTACTTGAAACATCGTAGCGAATCTCGTGGTGTCGGTGGTCTCTTTTTTGATGACTTTAATGAGTTGGGCTTCGAAAAATCCTTTTCTTTTTTACGTCAAATCGGGGACTCGTTTATCCCTGCCTATAAACCAATTGTTGAGAAGAGAAAAAATCACCCTTATTCCAGTCGGGAACGTGAGTTTCAGCTCTATCGCCGTGGGCGCTACGTGGAATTCAATTTGATCTATGATCGAGGAACCCTTTTCGGTCTCCAATCGGATGGCCGTACTGAATCCATTCTAATGTCGCTTCCCCCAACTGTAAAGTGGCGCTACGATTGGAAGCCCGACCCGGGATCAGCCGAGGAAAAACTCTATACTAAATTCCTCAAGCCTCGTCGATGGGTAGAATAAAATGAAGATTTCAAGAATGAATTCACGCGAACGTTTCCAACGTGCCTGCAGTTGTTTATCGGTCGATCGGACTCCCGTTTGGATAATGCGCCAGGCGGGCCGATATTTGCCCGAGTACTTAAGGCTGAAGGAACGGTACACGTTTAGGGAATTGGTTTCCACTCCAGAACTCGCCACCGAAGTAACCCTCATGCCACTGCAAAGGTTTGACTTCGATGCCGCCATCATCTTCAGCGACATCCTTATTATTCCAGAGGCTCTGGGGCAACCTTATGAGTTCCAAGACAAAGGTGGGATTAGTATGAAGTATCGGATCGATAGTCGATCAGACGTCGCCAAATTAGACTCATCCAATACAAGAGAGAAACTGAACTATGTAGCGGATGCGCTGCGTCTCGTCCGAAAAGAAATCGACAACAAGAAAGCACTTATTGGTTTCGGGGGATCCCCATGGACTCTGGCAGCCTACATGCTAGAAGGTGGTTCCTCCAAAACTCTTTCCCGTACCAAGAACCTATTCTACCAAGATCGGTTATGCTTTGATCATCTTCTCTCAAAAATCACGGAGGCCTTGATTGAGAGCTTCAACCTTCAGATCGAGGCGGGAGTCGATGCTTTACAAATTTTTGACTCGATGGGTAGTTTTTGCCCAGCATCTGATTTTGATGCGATGTCTTTGCAGTGGGTAAAACAAATCGTCGACGAGGTGAAAGGGAAAGTCCCACTTATTTTCTTTTCTAAGGGAATGGCCCATCACACGGATCTTTTAGTCACAACGGGAACCGAAGTTTTGAGTATCGACTGGACAGTTTGCCTTCGGCAATTTGCCGACAAACTACCGGCTAAGCTTGCGGTTCAGGGAAATCTAAATCCAGATTTGCTTACAACCGATCCGGCAACTGTAAAAGAAGCAACTAATAAAATCCTGCAGAAAATGGAAGGAAGACTAGGTCACATATTTAATCTGGGGCATGGAATCACTCCCAAAGGAAAGATAGAATGTGTCCAATCTATAGTTGAAGCGGTACATGAATTCACACCTAGCTCCTCAACCTCCTTTGGTAATTCGGAAAGTTCCAGACCCGAATGAAAAAAGTAGCAATCGTTGGTGGCGGGATTACCGGATTAACCGCTGCTCACAGGCTTCGCCAAAACCATGTTGAAGTCACTCTCTTCGAATCCAGTAGTCGCGTAGGAGGTGTCGTGCGGACCGAAACCAGTAACGGCTTTCTTGCTGAAACAGGTCCAAATTCTATCTGGCTAAAAGAAAAAAGAATCCTCTCTTTTTTTCATGAACTTGGCCTGGAGTCCGAGATAATTGAAGCGGATCCTAATATCCGTAAGCGGTTCATTGTCCGTGAGGGTAGACCCGTAGAAATTTCCTCTACTCCTCTTTCCCTCCTAACCACTCCAATTCTTTCCCTTTCCGGAAAGTTTCGCTTGCTCCAGGAGCCCTTTATCAAATCCGGGGGCCTATCCCAAGACGAGAGCCTCGCTAACTTTGTGCGACGACGGATTGGCAAGGAAGCGCTTGATTATGCCATTGACCCTATTGTTTCCGGTATTTTTGCTGGGGATCCAGAAAAGCTCTCAGCTCGATTCGCCTTTCCAACCCTGTGGAACCTTGAAAAAAAATTCGGTTCACTCGTCGGAGGACAACTTAAGAGAATAAAACACTCAAAATCGACGGGCAACCGCATGAAAAGGCGAAGTGTCACTTTTAAAAAGGGTATTCAATCGCTTACTGATGCCATCCGTGCGTCGCTCGGAGATTCGATTCGATTGAATTCAGACGTCAATCGCCTGCTTTCAGAATCCAACTGGCGAGTTTTATGGTCGAACGGCAAATCGGGCTCGTGTGGATCAGAGAAATTCGATGCGCTAGTCTTGGCCCTTCCCGCCTATAAATGCTCACGTCTACTTTTTTCCGATAACGCCGTACAACCTCTGTCCTTTCTCAAGGAGATTGAATATCCTCCATTGGCGGTACAAGTAATGGGCTTCGAAAGATCCAAAATTAAGCATCCTTTAGACGGGATGGGAATGCTTGTGCCTGCTGTTGAAGGATTGAATATCCTCGGTACCTTCTTTTCATCAACCGCCTTTCCTGGACGTTCACCGGCTGGACATGCCACCCTTACAACCTTTATCGGAGGTGCCCGGAATCCTAACTTAGGTCAAAATTCCTCAACCCAACTTCAATCGCTTGTTCTGCAGGACCTTGAAAGGCTTCTAGGAGTGGGGGGAGAGCCGGTCTTCTCGCGATCCTACCTTTGGAATAATTCTATTCCTCAGTACAATATCGGGTACGGTAAAATCCTCGCAAAAATCAGCGAATTTGAATCATCCAACTCGGGAATCTTCCTCTCCGGAAATTACCGTAATGGGATCGCTCTAAGACAATGCATAAATTCTGGTCTCGATACTGCAGATAAGGTGATGTCTTATCTTGGGTAAAATTCATTAGGTTTCCCTAAGAGACTCAACGACTCGGAATTTTTTGGAATGCAACCCTGGCTTTATTCTGCAACTTTCTTATAGCATAGTCGCTCAAGATACCGCATATCGCATTTTCCTAAGCCAACACCAAAAATCGGGACAAAACCCAAGGAAGGATATTCTAGTTAAATCTGAAGATAGAAGCCTCGATGATAAATCTAGTTTTCTGAGTATACTAGACTGATAGGAAACCTTGAGTTCGGTGGACTTTCTCATTTAACCCTTGTTTCTCTTATCAGTTTCTTATTGCTGATTATCTTCAGATTGAGATACGAATGTGCATCTTTAAAAATGACTTCTAAAGCCGTTATTCTTCTTAACTTGGGATCCCCTGACTCTCCCACCATAAAGGACGTGCGGCGCTATCTCAAAGAATTCCTCTCCGATAAACGCGTGGTCGATCTCCCTTTGCCTTTTCGTTTATTGGTCCTCTACCTGAAAATCCTTCCCTCTAGACCCAAGAATACTGCCGAGGCTTATTCCAAGATTTGGACTGAAACAGGCTCTCCTCTTATAACGATGAGTAAACGGCAGCGGGAACTGGTCCAAGAGCAATTGGATATCCCAATCGCTTTGGCAATGCGCTATGGTAGGCCTTCTGTTCAGGAAACGATTGAGTCTTTAATAGCCCAAGGCTGCAAAGATCTATTCGTCATCCCACTGTACCCACAATATGCAATGTCGAGCTATGAAACTGCAAGTGTTCAGGTTTCATGCGTGGTTAATAAACTCAAACCTGACCTGAAGGTAACCACCCTTCCTCCATTCTATCGCGATCCGGATTATATCGAAGCTATCTATAATAGAATCTCACCTTCGCTCTCGTCAGAATTCGACATGCTCCTCCTAAGTTTCCATGGTGTCCCTGAAAGACATCTGCATAAGACCGACCCTTCCAATACCTACTGCCTTTCCTTCCCGGGCTGCTGCTACCAGTCCCATCCAGCTCATGCTACCTGCTATCGCCATCAATGCCTCCATACCGCTGCAGCACTATTTCAAAAAACGAATTTGCCAAAATCCAAGTGTTCCATCGCTTTTCAGTCCCGTCTTGGTAAAAAACCATGGCTGACACCCTACACCGACTTGGAGTTGGAGAGATTGGCTCATCAGGGCGTTAAAAAGCTACTCGTCGCTTGCCCGGCTTTTGTCTCAGATTGTCTCGAAACACTTGAAGAAATCGGTATTCGAGGTAAGGATATTTTCGAAAGTGCGGGAGGTGAATCTCTGACCCTTATCCCCTGTCTTAATGACCATCCTTCCTGGATCCGATTCCTCGTAAATAAGATAGAATCGTGGCTAGATTCAGGTTAAGTTAATTGCTCCTAAATCTGGTTTTTCCCACGCAGTAAGCTGTCTCTGTTAGGATCATTTGCTTGCCAATTTGCGATACCATCCGATCCACGCTCTACATCTTTTGGGACGATGTATTAACAGAAAAGCTTCTACCCATACTAATGTTGAGAAAGAGCCAAATTCATTAATTCGGCATTAACCTTTGGCGAAATCTAAACTTTTTCGATTGTCGCCATGCAATTCGAAGCACAGTCTGCAATCGCTTCAAATCGGAGATACTCTTGCTAGATATGCTATCTAACCTTTCAGACGAACGAACAATACTCTGGGTCTCGACACTATTCTACTGTTCGGGGTTTGCCTACATCTTCATATGTATAGCTAGAAAACGATTACATTTGTCTATATTTAGACTCCTATTGATTGGGACAGGATTCATTCTCCAAACATTCGCCCTTTATCTTCGCGGTCACGAAGTAAAAAGCTGCCCCCTTGGAAACCCCTTTGAGGTCTTACAGTTCCTCGTCTGGTCCGCCATCCTACTCTATTTTCTAGTGGGCCCCGTATTTCGAATCAGTTTGTTAGGCTTCTTCTGTGCAGGTCTTGCTGCAGTTATCAGTATGATCTCTCTTCTGGTACCGGCATGGGACAGTTCTTATGAACTGGCTCAACCTGCATCTGGTCCTTGGATTGAGACTCATGCCGCAACTGCAATGTTTAGCTATGGAGTATTTTGTATTCTTGCCCTTACATCAGCCATGTTCATTCTACAGAACTTTGGGCTCAAGGAAAAGCGGATTAATATTTTTTCTTCTCTCCTCCCTTCGATCGTCCAACTGGACCAGATTAATATACGGCTGCTCCTTACTGGCGTAATCGTCATGTCTTTTTCATTATTTGTTGGGGCCTATTATTGGGTTGGGAACGGGGAGTTGGTACGACTTCCGAAACTTCTCACAACAAGTTCGATCTGGGTTGCTTACCTCATTATTCTCTGCCTCCACCGAACCAATAGACTCCTTCCTCTAAAATTTGCGTGGTATTGTATTCTCCTTTTCGCAATCGCTCTAATCTCAATATGGCCAGTTGCTTCAAATAGAACTGAAAATGGTCGAGAAATCCCGTTCGCTACCTCAGGCGAATGACCGGAGCAAGCATGAGTAAGAAGGGAAGCTTAAATATCTACCTTTGCGGTAGCAATCATCGATCTGCAACACTGGAGATCAGAGAGAAATTCTCCATTACTGGAGATCGAATTAAAACATTTTACGATCAACTCAAGAACATTGGAAGCCTGCAAGAAAATCTATTTTTGAACACATGTAATCGTGTTGAATTGTATTCCATCTCTCCAAACCCTTCCGCATCCGACTTAATGGAAGATCTTATGAGTGACTTTTATTCCTTCGATCGCCAAGAATTCTCTCACCACAATTTTAAAAAAAAGGGTGCGCAGGCAGTCAGGCACCTATTTGAGGTTTCAGCAGGTTTGGACTCTCAGCTGATAGGGGAAACTGAAATTTTCGGCCAAGTTAAGGAGAGCTACCAATATGCCAAAAAACTATCGACCGTTGGACCTCTCCTACACCGAGTCGTGCAAAAAAGCTTTCAGGCATCAAAATGGGTTCGCACCCACACCTCGATTGGACGGGGACATGTTAGTATCGGAAATGTCGCGGTCGATCTAGCTTCCCGGATTTTCGGCCCAATTCGGACCACCAATATTCTCCTAATAGGAACAGGAAAAGTCGGACGATTGACCGCGAAAGCCTTGAGGAGCCATGGAGCTTCTGCAGTTACAGTCACCGGGCGGACGAAAAAGAAAGCAGAAGATCTTGCTCAAGAAATCAACGGTCAGTCTTTGCCGTTCTCCCGACTTAATTCTTCCCTTCATGAATTCGACATAATCATCAGTTCTGCTTCCGTTAGAAAAAGTCTCTTGGGAAAGCGTGAACTCGCCCAAGCCATTAGAGAAAGACCCCTCAAGCCTCTCTTTCTCATAGATCTTGGCGTCCCCCGTAATTTTGAAGCAGAAACTGGTACAATCGAGAACGTTTATCTATACAATCTCGATGATCTAACTGAAATTGCCAACCAGAACCTGAGAGCCAGAATGATAGAAGTCGAAAGGTGCAAAAAAGTCCTAGATGAAAGGGCCGACTCCTTGTCGCGCTCATTGGGAATCTGTCTCTCATAGACTTATCGATCGAGCAAAAGTCGATGCTAGCGAATACGCAAATGAACCACGGATACCCATTAAACTTCATTCTGTATTATGATCATCTGAAACGCCCACAGAGAAACCGACGTTGGTCTATACAATTCTAAAGCAATTCGAGCATCTTGGTACACTAATCCAACATAGGCATAAGGCAGTAAGTATTCCGAATACGGAATACCTCCAGATAGTAGTGTTTCCTTTCCGGTTAGACTACCTAATCCCGAACTTCCCCCCTCGAATACTCACGAATCATTGAGAGCTCGGGCTCCCTCTCCCTCCATCAGTTCATGAAGCCATACCGATGAAGAGGAATTCTCGCTCGTATCTAAATGCTCCCAAATCTTCCTTGAAGATTCTCTCGTGTTCTTCTGCGAAACATCCGAAAACAAGGCCTGATGGAGTCCTCTTTCCAAATTCTTTGCTGTTGCCCGTGCTTGAATATATTCTGGGTAAATTTCAGAGTTAAGAAGCAAATTGGCGATTCCCAGGTAAGGGAGCTTCGTCAACATCCTACCAAGTAGGAAAGTCACGGGATGGGTGCGATAGACAATACACCCTGGAATTCCAGCCAGCCCACATGCCAACGACATTGTACCGGAACTCGCCAATGCAGCCCGACCTGGACTTTGCACGCCTGCGCGCGCCAATCGAATCCGTAAATCCTCAATGTTTAAATCAACCAGAATCTCTTCGATTACTTTACGTATCTCATCATCGGGGTAGATGACCAGAGCATGGAGATCAGGATGTTGCGATCGTAGCCGCAAAAATGCCTCAAGTAAAATTGGGAAAATTCGAGAGACCGCTATTTTCCGACTTCCGGGTAATAGAAGAATGGGGCCGTCAAATTCGAATTTGAGTGGAAGTTCCGACATTGTGACAAAGGGGTGGCCAACAAACCGAACCCGAAGATTAGTATCCTTATAACAGTCAACCTCGAAAGGAAAGATCACCCCGAGCCCATCGAGACACCGAGCCATTTGAAATCTTCGCTTCGCCTTCCAAGCCCAGATTTGAGGTCCGATATAATAAAATACCTGTATTTCACCACCTCCTTTCCGACTCAATCTCCGTTTCTTAAGCTTTCTCGCCAATCGAAGATTAAATCCCGGGTAGTCCACTAAGCAGATATGACGGGGACGATGTTTTTCGATCCAATTAATAGTAGCATCAAAGATCTTCTTATAGAGACCAAATTTACTTACGACTTCGACAAATCCAACAACCGAGTACTGTGTAAGATCAAAGAGGAGCTGAGCTCCTTCCCTTTTCAACTGACTTCCACCCACTGCCGCTACTGTCAAATCGGGTCTCAACTCCTTTAAGCCGAGAAGTAGACGAGCCGCATGCTGATCCCCAGAGTGCTCACCCGCTACAATTAACAGATCTATCGGTGATGCATCCGGTTCCGGAAACTCTGAAGAGAGAAGAGAAGACATATTCGCCTCAAAAATCTGTTTTAAGGTATGTCGAAATAGTCACGAAATGAGTGCCGCTAATTTCTTAGCTGCATCTGTTCTGGACTCTCCAAAGGCGAATTCAAAGTTTACGCCTTGACTCCTTCTAAATCATCGGGGGAAGCCCCATAGACTTCCGATATAATCTTTCTTTCCTCCGATAACTTTCTAATTCCTCAATCTACCGTCTGCGAAACAGAACGACCCTGAACTAGATCCCCTAACTTATCCACTGGTAGCCTGCTCCTCATATTACACTAATTTAGCCATTATTTCCGATGAGGTTTCAAGGCTAATTACATTTAATTTGCTCGGTAATCCTAATTGCTACTTCCAGTGCCGAAATTCCGAGATCGACACCGACCTTTGGTCGGCCAGACCTTGAAACACAATCGATAAACGAGGCAATTTCGAGATCAAGAGGTTCGCCCTTCTTGATCGGTATTTCCTCCCGGGAAAGTTTTAGCCCTTCCTTTCGTAGCAAATGTCCACGTTGTGCTATGAAATCGAGCGAAAGATATGTATTCTCTTGAAAAACACGGATTTCACGGGTCTTTTTCTCGCTCACTCGACTTACATTGATGTTGGCAACACATCCTGAGCGAAACACGATTCGGGCATTCGCTATATCTTCAGACCTCGAGAACACATTTACGCCAATCCCCTCAATGTTTAAAATTGGGGATTTAACCAACGCTAAAACAACTCCAATATCATGAATCATCAGGTCGAGAACTACCCCCACTTCTGTTCCCCTTAAATCATATGGAGCAAGCCGGTCACACTTAATAAACCTTGGACGGGTTACCACCTCTTCGAGAAATCCCATTACAGGATTGAAATGCTCAACGTGCCCAACCTGGACGATAGCGCCAGTTTTATTTGCAGCATCGAGTATCCTCTCCGCTTCAACAAGATTGTGGCAAATCGGTTTCTCAATCAGAACATGGCAACCCGCTCGTAACAGTGGTAGAGATACTTTGCAGTGTTGATCAGTGGGCACTGCGATGCTGATGGCATCGCACGCAGATCCCAATTCTTCCAATGACTCGAAAGGTTTGGAACTACAACGGTCTGCAATTTTTTCTGCCCTTTTGATATCGATATCACAGATCCCAACTAGGTCACACTTCTCATGCGCCGCTAGTATACGGGCGTGATGCTGCCCCAAGTGCCCAACACCGACAACACCACATTTCAACTTCTTCGATTCGCCCATAGCAACATCAGGCATTTTTCTGAAGCACTCCGTTTCTAAGAATCATCCCACGATCGGTTCGGTTCGCAAATCTACGGTTGTGAGTTACCAGAACGAGGCTTGCCCCTTCAGCTCTGCAGATCTCAAGAAGCAAATCAATGACACTGATTCCAGTTTGTTCGTCGAGATTACCGGTCGGTTCATCCGCCAGTATAACATCGGGCCGATTCATAAGCGCTCGGGCTAAAGCTACCCTTTGCCGCTCACCTCCGGAAAGATTCAAAGGTGAACTGTGAAGTCGCTCAGTCAACCCCACCCGCGCCATTAATTCCCTTGCGCGGCGTTTTTCCGAATCTCCCAAACGGCCGGCTATTTGGGCAGCCAAAATAACATTATTCAAGGCATCAATTTCTGGAATTAGATAGTAGGCTTGAAAGACCATACCGATAGTATCGGCTCTAATGACCGCTCGCTGTGATGGACTCATCTCTTGGATTTCTTTTCCCCGCCACCAAACAGACCCCGAATCCGCCATTTCCAGACCGGCTAAGATATTAAGGAATGTTGTCTTCCCACTGCCCGACTCTCCTGTGATGCTGATACTTTCACCTTTCCATATTTTCAGGTCGATGGAATGCAATACCTCTACCGTCTTTCCTCCAAGGACGAACGATTTCCCCAAACCATTAACCTGAATTACTGGGCTCATTCAATTCTAAGAGCATCAGCCACATTCAACCTAGTTGCCCGCCAGGCAGGAATCAATCCTGCCACAGTAGTCAGGACGAGAGTACTGCAAGAGATTACGATGAAGTCGAACTTCGCATAATGAACTGGAAGTTCGGAAAACTGATAAAATTGAATAAGTACTTCTTCGCTACGCAAGGCCCCTGCAATCCAGTGGATGATGATGCCTCGATAGTGTAAAAAGACTAGGGCAAAGGCTATTCCAAACCCAGTTCCCAAGCCTCCAATTAGGAATCCTTGAAAACAGAAGCAGGCAATGAGGTGTCTCGGTTTCCCACCTAGAGCACCCAGAAGCCCAATTTCTCGGGTCTTACGTGTTACGGTTAGCAGCTGCGCGTTGGCGATGGCAAATGCAGCTACGACAATGATTGGAATCATCAGAAAAAACATCATTACTTTTTCCAATTTTAGCACCCAAAGGAGATTCTCATACATTTCCATCCAGGTGAGGACTTGGTTTTCAGGTGACAGCTCTGCCCTCAATCGTTCTGCCACCTCGCTTTCCTTCTCTCCGGGGTGGAGAGCTATCGAGATTCCATGAATCCCCCGCCCCAGGTTATAAAGGTCTTGCATCAAGCGGAGAGTACCAAGAATCGTGTTACTGTCGGTTTCGTGCCACCCAGTCTCGTAAATTCCAGCAACCCTGAGCTCAACCGGCAAGAGAACTTCATCTTGCTTGAGTCTTTCTAACATTAGCGGTGTGTAGACTTCAACCATCGATCCCAGCTCAACACCAATCGATGCAGCAAGGGAGCGGCTCAGAAACAGGGAATCGTCATCCAAATCCGCTACACTGCCGACAATAAGGAATTCTTCAATTGGAACGATCTCTCCTTCCTGTTTGGGATCGATCCCTCTTAGAAATGGAAACTTTGGCCGATTGTGAAAGGTCAGCATCACAACTCCTTGGGCATAAGGGGCTGCCGCCTTAACCGCGGAATCCTTTCGGATCATTTCTAGCAATGGTTCATAGGTCGAAATCACCTTTCCCGTTTCGATCCTAATATTCCCGTTGATTTCGACGATTTTCTCACGATAGGTCATTCCAAACCCACCCATAACACTCTGTACCACCACGAGAATCCAAACTCCAAGCATGACCCCGCTGACCGAGATCACAAAAAAGAAAGAAACCCTCTTCCCCGCAGGGGAAAGCTGCCGCAATGCCCAGTATATGTACCAAGGCATTCCTCAGTCCCGATCGGGCCGTAACGAAGGAAACAAGATGGTATCTCGAATATTTGGCGCTCCTGTCAAAATGATGCAGAGTCGATCGATTCCCAAACCCATTCCACCTGCCGGGGGCATACCATGTTCCAGGGCTGCAATAAAATCGAGGTCTAATTTTTGCGAATTTTCGCCTACCTGAGCACGAAACATTTCCAATTGGGCAAATGGGTCATTTTGTTCAGAAAAAGCAGGAGCGAGTTCCTGCCCTCCAACACAAAGTTCGAAGACTTCAACCGTTTCCGGATCCTCCTCACTTATTTTGGCAAGTGGCTCTAGTTCTTTTGGAACATGCGTGACAAATGTGGGTTGAATGAGTTCTGGTTCAATCACTTTCTCGAACACATCATTTGTAATATCAACATCATCCAATTCCGGATTAACTTCTATTCCTAGGTCACTGCATTTTCTAATCTTCTCTTCTCTAGGCCGGGAAAACCAATCCGTGTCACCAACCGCCTCTAAGATGAGATCTTTGTACTTTGCTCTCCTCCACTCCCCTTCGAAATTAATTTTCTTTCCATCATGCATCTCGATGTCTGTCCTACCCAGGACGTCTCGGCAAACTGTCAGAATCATTTCCTGGACTAAATCCATCATACCGAGGTAGTCCGAGTAAGCCTGGTACACTTCGAGCATGGTAAACTCCGGATTATGACGTCGAGATAACCCTTCGTTTCGAAAGATCCTTCCAATTTCGAAAACGCGGTCGAAGCCTGCTACCAGAAGGCGCTTAAGGTGCAACTCGGTAGCAATCCGCAAATAGAAATCGCAATCCAATGATGCGAAATGTGTTACAAAGGGTTGAGCCGAGGCCCCACCGGCCTCCCCTAAAAGAACTGGAGTTTCTACTTCCATGAATTCCCGTTCTTCTAGAAACGAACGTATTCTTGATACTATTTCCGACCTTTTCATGAATCGCTCACGTGACTCAGGATTTCCGATCAAATCAAGATATCTTTGCCGGTAGATTTGCTCGCTGTCCCGCAAACCGTGCCACTTTTCTGGAAGGGGACGGAGGGCTTTCGACAAAAGTTTGTATTGTTCCACCCGGACTGTGACCTCACCTGTCTTGGTTTTGAACAGCGGTCCTTCTGCACCAATTATGTCTCCCAGGTCGAGTTTTTTGAATTCAGAGTAGATCTCGTCTCCAACCACGTCCCTTCGGAAGTATAGTTGAATCTGACCATCTCGATCTAGGATTTTTACGAACGCAGCCTTTCCCATTAGCCTCATCACCATCAATCGACCCGCAACCCGGACCCGCTCGGCCTTCTCATCGTCAGTATAGATCGATTTCGCCTGGGCCGAAGTATGGGTTTGATCACTGTTGGCACGGAAAGGGTCCTGCCCCTTTTCACGTAAATCCTTGAGCTTATCTAAACGAACCTTAAACAGCTCGTTCTCATGTTCTGTCTTCTCGTCCGTCACTGAATTCCGTTTTGATCACTAAAATACAATTGGAGATAACCAAATACACTCATAAAGACGCCCGTTACTCGTTCGGCCAAGATTCATCATTTCGAATATAGCGTCCGTTTTGAAATTCACGAAAAAAATGCTCGATCAAAGGATGCCGAATAGGCGTTCCAATAGCGTCAAGCTTAAGGTTACACTGTGCTACATAAGTCGTCTGCTGGCTGCCATCAATCAAAACATGATACCAGGGCTGATTCCGTTCAGGCTGCGTCTGATTCGAATGGTACCATTTGTCACTTGCTTGACAGACTTCATCGACCTCAACCACAACCCCACGGTATTCGTATCGGATATGATACACAAGCTCTCCGGGAGCAAATTTGGGACTCGGAGACGACAACTCATAATATTCCCTAAGACCTATCATCCTTTCTCATCCCCTCCTGGCTAACTGAAGACCGCCCACCCCATTGTCAATTGAGAATAGCCCAGGGCCAGGGTTCATATTTCGCGTTTTACTGATTGGAGCTGCATTGAAATGAGTGCACACAACCTTGTAAAGTGACCTATTGATAGTAATCGATAAATCCATGCCTTACGAAGGACAAATCGCTTTAGCGGTCGCCATTTTCTTTTTTGCAGTTGGGCTGGCAACATCCTTTCTGCCTATTATTCCGGGATCCTTAATTACCTGGATCGGGGTCCTGATACACAAACTCTGGCTCTGGGAAGAGTCAGTCTCGTGGACGTTCTTCTGCATCGCAACATTCCTTGTGATACTGGCGCAGCTTGTGGATGTCGCTTTTACCTACTGGGGTGCGAAAAGATTCGGCGCCACTTGGCGAGGGGGAATGGGTGCCATCTTTGGTAGCATACTGGGAATGATCTTTTTCAATACCTCTGGCCTCATCTTCGGCCCAATCGTTGGTGCTATCTTAGGGGAACTCCTAGGAGGCCGAAAATTTATAGAGGCTGGAAGGGCTAGTATCGGCACCCTTGTAGGTGGAATAGCCGCATTTTTTTTCAACCTGATGATTACCTTAATCGTAATTGGTGGTTTCATCATAGAACTTTCAAATGTTGTTTGAATCTAAACGAGGAATGGGGAAAAGACTCAATCTATACTGATCGGTGAAAATACAGAGCCCGTCGGATAATTCATTTTGTTGTGCTCCTATTAACAGATCTCCTGTTTCCGTACCTGTTTCATTCTCTTTTCTTGACCCCAGCAATTAGAGTACATTCTTCTGAGACCGAAACAGTATCACATAATTTATTCTTTAAACTCTTCTGTTCGCATCGAGTTTTGGCCTCTGCCACCATGGATTTAAGTAACTTCGAAACCAGACCTCTACCCTTTGCTCCAGACGTAACAGCACCTGATGGTTCGGATGTCAGAATCCTCCTCACGCTGGCTGGGGGAAGCATGGCCCACTTTGAGCTGAGTCCTGGAGAAACATCAATCGCAGTAGCACACCGTACGGTCGAAGAGATTTGGTACTGTCTGCAAGGCCATGGTGAGATGTGGAGAAAACAACCAGATCGCGAAGAAGTCGTTGCTCTAAAACCAGGTATCTGTCTGACCCTTCCAACCGGTACCCATTTCCAATTCCGAACCATAGGGGAGGAACCCTTCTCTGCCGTCGGGATTACTATGCCTCCTTGGCCTAATGACGATGAAGCCTATAGGGTTACCGGAAAATGGGAAAACACTTTCTTACAAGCAGAGAGGTAATGGATCCAAGTTTAATATTCCTGCCTCCTCTTTTTAAACAAACCGGGACAAACAATTTTCAGATTTCGATCTGGTTACAATTCTACCTAAAGGCCATTCCGTTAGAGCTCCAGTGAAACAGGATTATCCAAGGCCCAAAGAATTTTTAGAGCACCTCGGTCCTTTTCCCTCAGTGCCAAAACAAGGGAAGGTTCTCAATGAAGAGGAATTTCACGCTAACCTCACCTCATTTCGCGAACTCAATAAGACAACGACTGTTTTAAAATTCCCAGGACCAGAATTGGATATACCAATGTACGTCAACGAGTTTTGGACTTCGAGACAGCGGATGGGGCACTCCCTTCACGAGATCTCCTACCGGGCCTGCTTTAAACCACAACTTCCTCGTTTTTTCATCGAACGGCTAACCCGATTCGGCGACGTGGTTTACGACCCTTTCATGGGTCGAGGCACCACCCCAATCGAAGCTGCACTGATGGGTCGCAAACCGTTTGGGTCCGACATTAATCCTCTTGGGGAAATTCTGGTCAATCCGAGATTGCATCCTCCGGATCTTTCCGAGATCGAGTGCCGCCTCTCACAAATCGATCTAGAATCCGAAGCGATCATTCAAAGGGACCTGTCCGCCTTTTACCATGATAAGACGCTGAAGAGAATCACTAACCTGCGCAGCTATCTCGCAATTAGAAGAAAAAAAGGTGAATTCGACTATGTAGACGACTGGATCCGAATGGTTGCAACTAACAGACTCACTGGTCATTCGCCGGGTTTCTTTTCAGTCTATACGCTTCCTCCGAATCAAGCAATCTCCATCAAATCTCAGTTAAAGATAAATAGAGACCACGGACAAATTCCACCGGACCGTGACGTGAAAGAGATCATCCTTCGAAAGAGCCGTTCAATGCTCCGAAAACTAGACGATTTCCAACGACTTCAACTCTATAATTCGAAAAAGGATGCCATTTTGATTACAGGGACCTCCGAAAACACTCCTGAGATTAGGGACGAAAGTGTTCACCTCGTTGTCACATCTCCTCCTTTTCTCGATGTTGTCTCCTATCAAAAGGACAATTGGCTCCGTTTTTGGTTCAACGATATAGATCCAACCACAATTCCCATCTGGCAAATTCGAAAAGCGGAAGAGTGGCAATTAAAGATGACTAAGGTCTTTCACGAGCTAAGACGTGTTCTTGTTCCAGGCGGGTTCATTGCTTTTGAGGTTGGGGAAGTAAGGAAAGGAAAATTATTGTTGGAGACCTTGGTTATCCCGGCTGCCATCAATGCTAACCTTGAGCCCCTCCTTATCATCATCAACGACCAGCGTTTCACTAAAACTGCTAACTGTTGGGGTGTTTCCAATTTGAAAAAAGGTACCAACACAAATCGAATCATTTTAATCCAAAAATCCATCAGATAGGAAATAATTGTCAAAATCAGTTAAGTTGTTGATAATTATAGACACCTAATAGGACGATGACCTCGCAACAGAAACCTTCTTGGCTCCGGGCCCGTCTACCCAGTGGGCCGCGCTACCAGTTTTTGAGACAGGTTGTCGACAGCAATGATCTCCACACTGTCTGCCAGAGTGCAATATGTCCAAATATGGGCGAGTGCTGGTCCAGGGGTACAGCGACGTTGATGATTCTCGGGGATACCTGTACCCGCTCCTGCTCTTTTTGTGCCGTACAAACCGGCCGCCCTCTAGAATTGGATCTTGGAGAACCTGCCCGGGTTGCTCAAGCAGTAGCCAAAATGGGGCTGAAACATGCAGTCATTACATCGGTTGCTCGCGATGACCTGGCCGATGGCGGCTCTGGAGTATGGGCTGCCACGATTCGAGCGGTTCGGAACCATAATCCAGAAACTTCGATCGAAGTCCTGATACCGGACTTTCAAGGTAGCATAAAAGACCTCGATCGGGTTCTGGATGCTAATCCAGACATCTTGAATCATAATATGGAAACGGTCCGGAGACTACAACGACCGGTTAGAAAAACCGCCACTTACGAAAGAACTTTAGGAGTACTAGAACATGCCAAAATCAGAGGATATTTAACCAAATCCGGGCTCATGCTTGGAATTGGCGAAAAGCAAGATGAGATTTCTGACACGCTACTGGATCTTAGACAAGTCGGGGTTGAAATCATCACAATCGGACAATATCTCCAGCCTTCAGCCCAGCATTCCCCGGTCGATCGTTGGGTTACTCCAGAAGAATTTCATGAGTGGCATGAGTTCGGTGTCTCGGCAGGCTTTGGGGTGGTCGAGTCGGGTCCACTTGTCCGCTCCTCCTATCACGCAGAAGAACAGTCGGAAAAATACGGCCATTCCACAAGGGATGTGTCGGCGTGAAACTAAAAATCTAATTCATCCCCTCTTGAGGAGTGTTCCTCAGTAAAAAGTTAACCTTTCATAAATTGCTTGAATTTCGCCGAATCCAATGGCAGTGCCCTATCTATCCTAATCGCCGTCTACACTTTTTAGCCCTGCACAAGTTCTAGTCGGATTATTTCAGTTTCACCTTTAGTAGCTTTACAGGTTAAGAGGATCCTCTTGCGAATTTCTTCCCGTATAATTTCTTGCCAAAAAGCTTTGAATCCGGAAACCTCAAACCTCTCTTAGCATTTGTTATGCAGATTTCTATTGAAGACTTCTACGAAGATATCATCGATAAAGCTCAGTCGGGATTGGGACTGAATGATGTCGAGGTCGTTAATCGGGCGGGAATTTCAAAAAATGAACTTGAGATCGCAAAATCAGGCGAGTTTCGGGAGCAGGTTGCTCGCGCTCTAGCACCAATTCTTAATTTGGACGCTAACTCTCTCGTCGAGGCGGGACTGAAAGCCTGGTATCCTGATCCCATCAATATTAATGGTCTACTGGCTTTTAATACACCCTTTCCTGTTCCAGGATACGCTGAAATGACTGTTAATGCCTACCTGGTATGGGACAAAGGAACCAAGAAATCAGTTATCTTCGATACGGGAGGAGACGCTACCAAACTGCTCCAATCGGTACAGGAATTAGATCTATCGGTTGATCTTATCCTCCTCACTCACACTCATGGTGATCACATCGCTGATTTAGAACGTGTAGGTCGGGAATGCGGAAATCCTCCCATTCGGGTGCATAAGAATGAAACGGCCAGGGGAGCAGAGGGGATCGAGGAAGGAGCTAAGTTTTCTGTTGGATCGCTTAAAATCGAGGCACTCCTTACCCATGGCCACTCCCCAGGAGGGACCACTTATATCGTTTCAGGTCTTGAGAGACCGATTGCAATCGTTGGCGATTCTCTCTTTGCGAATTCTATGGGAGGGGCTAGTGGCTTCCACCAACAAGCACTAGGAAACAACCGCGATAAGATTCTCTCACTTCCGGATAATACCGCGATCTGTCCCGGCCATGGACCTATGACTACGGTCTCAGAGGAAAAAGCGCACAATCCATTTCACCCAGAATTTAAGTAGTACAGATTCTCAAACCTTTGGCCCACTCTGTTGGTGAGCCCTTTGAAATGATGGGATATATTGAGTTCTAACAGAAAAAAAATGGCAAAAAAGAAAATAGGATTCGTCGGCACAGGGAAGATGGGAGCAAACATGGCTCGACGCCTCAAGGACCGAGGCTACCGGATTTCGGCAATCTATGATGTCCGGAAAGATATCGCCCAGGCTTTGGGTGAAGAACTCAATTCAATCAGTTGTGACAAACTTTCGCAAGTCACGGCAGCATCGGATGTCGTGATTACAGTCGTGACTGATGACACATCTATGAAGAAAATCTACATGGGCAAAAAGGATAGTCTGCTCACTGATGCGGCAGGCAAAATATTTATTAATTGTGCAACAGTTTCACCCCGAACTCATATCGACGTGGAGAAAGCTGCGAAAAAAGCGAAAGCTGCCTCGCTGGAAGGATGTATGGCATCCAGCATTACACAGGCTAGAGACGGCACCCTCTACCTCATGGTGGGTGGTGAGAAAAGCACCTTCAATCGGGTTCGAAATATACTCGGGGAACTTAGTCAAGAAATACGCTACATTGGGAAATCAGGCAAAGCGGCGGAAGTTAAAGCCCTGGTCAATATGGTTATGAATATCAACACCGCAGGACTGGCTGAGGGTCTGGGCTTGGGGCAAGCCCTTGGGCTCAACCTTGACATGTTAAGGGAAGTCTTTTCTCAAACGGGAGCCAATTCGCGCGTCTTGGAAACGGACGGAGAAGATATGCAGATTCGGGACCACGATTGTTACTTCTCAGCTGCACATGCCGCTAAGGATTCTAGTATCGCCGGCACTTTGGCGAAAAAGGCAAAAATTAAACTGCCCCTCAATGATGCCACTGTTTCACAATATCGCCTGATGATCGCAGAAGGACTCGGCGAGCTCGACAAATCCGGCGTGGCCGAATTCACCTTTAAAAATCGACACTTCGCTAAGAGAAAAAAGAGCTAGAAATGCCTAACCCACTTTTCAGTTGGTAGAAAGCAGCAAGAAACGTAAAAACGATGCGACTTAGAGCATTTAGGGCGTGGCGCCCCATCGAGTCGCTGGCGCATAAGATCGCCTCCCCTCCCTATGATGTAATTACAACCGAGGAGGCACGAAGCCTGGTTCAGAATAATCTTCTAAGCATGCTTCGAGTTATTCGTGCGGAAGTCGATTTCCCACCAAAAACCGACCCATTTTCCGACGCTGTCTATAAAACAGCATGTCGCAACTTCGATGATCTAAAAGAGAAAGGATCTCTCATAAGAGATCCAAATCCGTGTCTCTATTTGTATCAGCAACAGATGGGCAATCATATTCAATGTGGCGTTGTCGCCCTCTGTCATATCACGGATTACGAAAAAGATCTAATCAAGAAGCATGAAAAAACACGGCAGGATAAAGAAGATGATCGGACCCGATTGATGAGCGACCTTAGTGCCAATCCTGGCCCTGTTTTTCTCACCTATCATGACCGTCCTGAGGTCGACTCTATAATTTCAAACACTAAGAAAGCCTCACCCCTTTATAACTTCACGGCTGAAGATGGCATACACCATTCGGTCTGGCAAGTGCCTGAGCCCGATAAACTGATAAATGTTTTTGGATCTGTGCCTCGTCTTTATGTAGCAGATGGTCATCATCGTACCGCCGGCGCCACCCGAGTGGCCAAAATGCGGCGAGCGGCCAATCCGCATCACACCGGCTTGGAAGACTATAATTGGTTTCTTTCTGTCCTCTTTCCAGCCAGTCAGCTGATGATACTCCCTTACAACAGAATTGTTAAAAAACTAAATGGCTTGTCAGCTAAGGATTACTTAGAAAAGGTCAAAACGAGCTGCAAAATACAACTCGGGGCTAACCCTAAACCGAACCGGTCTGGCACTGTAGCTATGTATCTAGAAAGGGAATGGCACCTACTATGCCTTGGCCCACCAAAATGTGATAGCCCTGTTTCACGACTTGATATGAGTATCCTCGAACATCGCATTCTTACTCCTATTCTCGGCATCGACGACCAACGCAGCAGCACCAACATCGAATTTATAGGTGGCATCGATAGCATCGAAAAAATCATGTCCAAGGTTGATTCCGGAGAAGCCGCTGCCGGATTTTCCCTGTTCCCAGTTGATATCAATCAGCTGATGGAAATCGCTGATTCGGGCAAGAATATGCCCCCCAAAACAACTTGGTTTGAGCCCAAACTAAGGTCGGGGCTATTCATCCATACATTCTAACAATATCGTTATCTTCTGGTTCAGGAAAATTGAAGGAAGTGCTGCGATCTGCATTTATTAAATCGTTCCTACACCCTCCACTTTTATCAAATACCAGCCGCACTTACGGGCTGACCTCGATTTTCCCACTTCACAAACCAGCCCGCTGCTGGCGTTTGAAATTAAATCTCAGGCTGTCGTTCAGGCCCGCTTTATTTTCAGCGCTTCCGGTTGAATTTCCTTTGGAACTTTTCCACCCGGCCCGCGGTGTCGACAAATCGTTTTTCTCCGGTATAGGCTGGGTGAGAATCGCTGGTAATATCCCGAACCACAACAAAGTACTCTTGCCCATCAATTTCTTCTTTCCTGTTCGACCTCATGGTCGAACGAGTGAGGAACTGTTTGCCTGTCGAAACGTCGACAAAACAGACGGGATTCATGCTTGGCTGGATCGACTCTTTCTTCTTTGCCATTATATACGAGGATCAAAAGTAGCTGTGTAACGAATACATTTAACCTTGGCGAGCCTTGAATCGAGGATCCGTTTTACAAATAACGTAAATCCGACCCTTGCGCCTAACTACTTTACAGTTAGGATGCCTGTTCTTCAGACTCTTTATACTGGATACGACTTTCATTGCTCCTTATCTTCCTGGCAACCCATAAAGGGAATTCTAGCGGTGCCCTATCCCTCATGTCGAAAGGTAGGTACGCCCAATCACACAGAATGAAGCCGAAAGCATCGCACGATTCTTCAGCGCTGCAAGCCAAAAATCTGGACCGCTCCTAATGGTTCTTGAACTATCACTAATATCCTAAACAAGAAAGAGGAGCGCAAGAAATAGAACTACCAGATATACTGAAATCCCTATCGGCATGGTGCTAGTCCGCACATAGCTTCGAAGGCCTTCCATTCTCCGGGAAAACTCCCTCTCGTCGATTTTCCCCAACCGCCATATAGGTATAGCGATTGCGCTAGGAATACGCAAAGGAAGCTGACTAGAAAAATTTGCTAGAAATGGGATTAATCGCCCGACGAAAACTCGATGAAAAAGCTGGTTGATTCTGTTCAGCACCAGATCTGCCATTCCATAGATGAAACGTCCCCCTTTCCGGTACACCCAATCGAAATCAATGTTCATGGATCGCAACTCAGGCGGATAGACCTTTGTTAACATGAGAACAGTAAAGGCGAGGGCAGAAAAGACAAGCAATTGAGTTTGGGTAATTATATGAGTAAGTGTGTAAGGCACATATTCAACTGGATAAGGCAGTCGATTGTATAGCACTGAAGGAAAGCTTCCGATAAAAATACAAATGACCGCAGCCAACCCCATGGCAACAAGCATATGGAAAGGCGCTTCCTTTGTTCTAATACCCGAATCGTGGGCAAAAAAAGCGAAATACGGAATTTTTATTCCAGCATGGTGGAAGACACCAGCAGATGCGAATAAAAGGCAAAGCCACACACCGATACGGCCCTCAGTGCCAACTGCCGTCATTACCATTGATTTGCTTATAAACCCACTAAAGAGCGGAAAGGCCGAAATCGACGCTGCGCCAACAATACAGAACCCGGTCGTCCACGGCATTGACTTGTAGAGTCCGCCAAGATCGCTTCCATTAATCCTACCAGTTCGGTAAAGGACTGCCCCCATGGACATAAATAGAAGGCCCTTGTAGATCACATGTACAAAGGCAGTGGCCACCGCCCCATTCAGTGCCATCGGAGTTCCGATCCCAATTCCGACTACCATGAAGCCTATTTGATTGATCATGCTGTACCCAAGGACGCGCCTAAGGTCGTTTTCAATGACAGCATAGAAAATAGGAAATATCGCCATTACGGTTCCAATCTCGACTAATATATCGGTCCCTGGAAAACCTCGAGCAAGCGCATAGACCGCCACTTTAGTGGTAATTACGCTTAAGAAAACAGTCCCCGTTGGAGTCGCTTCGGGATAGGCATCGACCACCCAGGTGTGGAAAAGGGGGAAAGCGCATTTAATTCCAAATGCAAAGAAAAGGAAAAAGGAAGCAATACTATGCAACTCCATCCTTTCGAAAAGGATGGATCCGGTTTGGTTGTACTGCATCGCAATTCCTGCAATCAGCAGCAACCCCGATGCTATTTGCATTAGAAGATAACGAATTCCGCAGAAGATTGAATTCTGCCTTCTCCTTGCCCAAATCAGGAAAACTGAAGTGATCGCCTGAAGTTCCCAGAATATGGACAAAGTGATGAGGTCTCCCGCAAACACTACTCCGATCGCACTACCTACGTACATGGAAGCCGTAACGAGCTGGGTAGTATCTCTTACTCGAAAAGAGAATATGGCTCCAATAAAGGCCGCAATATGAAAGAGGTAACCAAAAAGAAGGCTCAATTTGTCGACCCGGATCACCACCAGCTCGAATTCCATGAATGAGAGTGTGAGACGACTACCTTCCTCTAGACCCAGCAGATTGAGAAACCCTAGTATTGGAAGAAAGAGGTAGACGAAGCGTCGTTTAGAACCAGAGAGGATGGGCAGCACCAAGGAGCCGAGAATAAGAATCAGCGCCGGATGGATACTAATGGTCATAGTAATCTTCCCTTCTCCTGACCAGTTTTCGAAGTAGATATTTGGCCGCCAAAACTAGGACCACACAGGCTACGAACCCATAAATGCCATAGAATCCAAACCAACCCTCCAACGGGAACAACCCCTCTTGGAAACTCAAATGCTTGTGAAGGATGAAAAAAAGCCCATCGAATAGAAAGAGCACTACACATACCGCAACCAAAATTCGGATGACCTTCCGAACATTCTTGGGATCATCAAAAAAGTGTTTCCGCCCATCATCAGGAAGCAATACTACTCCTTTCTTCTCTGCCTCCATCTGTTCCTCGGGCCTTTTCATTTCGCCCCCCCCATCAAACTAGCAAGATGCAGAAAAAGGTCGGGATAAATAAAAAGGAGGAAACAAGAAGTAGCAGTGAATATCAACGGAATCAAACAGGCCAGCGGTGCCTCGGAAATACCTACTCTTCCCTGCTTGGGATCTGTCGGTACAAAATAGGCATTTGCGACAATCGGAAGTAAGTAAGCTATGTTTAGCAGCGAACTCAAAATTAGGATAGCGGTAAGAATTACTTGCCCCGTATCGAGAGTCGCTAAAATCAGATACCACTTACTCCAGGCCCCTCCAAAAGGAGGGAGACCGATAATACTGAGCGATCCAATAAAGAAAGCAAACATTGTAAAAGGCATCTGCCGTCCGATCCCAACCATCTCGCTAATCTGGCGCTTTCCAGAGACAACATAAATAGCTCCGGCACAAAAAAATAGAGTGATTTTTCCGACTGCGTGCATTCCTATATGCAGCATGCTTCCGGACAACCCGTTAGGAGAAAGCATCGAGATTCCAAACACGATATAACCGAGCTGACTGATGGTAGAGAAAGCCAGCCGCCTTTTAAGGTCATCTTGAGTCAGGGCAATGAGAGAGGCAGTGAGGATAGTGAAGACGGCTATCCAAAGAACGAACTTCTCTCCACCAATTGTATCGAGAAATTCCAACCCAAACACTCCCGTAAAAACGCGAATAATGCAAAAAACTCCGACTTTGACAACGGCCACGGCATGGAGCAGTGCACTCACCGGAGTCGGCGCTACCATTGCTCCCGGTAGCCAGGAGTGAAACGGCATTAATCCCCCCTTCGCAAAACCGAAAACAAATAGAAGCAGCAAAATCGCGGTCTCGGCACCCGTTACCTTTCCTGATAACCCCCC
>CEUS01021465.1_pt1 | contig 56709 bp, 49 predicted proteins | sample 427031 | NCBI WGS metagenome assembly CEUS01 (sample SAMEA2622837, study PRJEB7988) | marine metagenome | biome: marine biome (ENVO:00000447); feature: marine epipelagic mixed layer (ENVO:xxxxxxxxx); material: "saline water (ENVO:00002010), including plankton (ENVO:xxxxxxxx)" | depth 140 m
TCAGGTACCACACCAAGAGACGGCGCATTGTTCCCAAGGCGCTAGAGATTCCTGATCAATCGAGATGGAGCCTGTTGCTAATAAGTTCCCGAGTCTCTGCGTTTTTGGAAGCAGTCATTGCAATATACTGGACGTGTTCCTGTTGGCTGGAAAGGCACTTCTGTATTGTTGCCGCACTCAGCACAAACCACAGGGTACAATTGTCTTGTACCACCGCCATATCCACCACCACCGCCCCAATTAGAACGACGTTGTTGTCTGCAACTTGGACACCTCTTGGGGTCCGTATATCCCTTTTCACTGTGGTAGCGCTGATCATCAGAGCTGAAAATGAAATCTTCTCCACATTGCGCGCACGCTAAAGACCTGTCCTGAAATACCACCGTTCGACCTCCGTTCACGATTCCTAATTCTCGTGATCATTGAGTCAACTGGCGTATTTGACAGTTCCTATGGACACCCAATTCACGAGATGAACACTCTAGCATAGACTTTCGGCCTGTGCAACAGCAAACAAGGATACTAATTAATTGATATTAGTGAATTACGTACGTATTACGTAACAAACCGTGAGTCTGGAGATTGAAAACTTCAGATGCCTAAATGGATGATTGTGGTGGTGACAAGGCTCAAAGAGGGAGTTAATATGATTTATAGAATGCTTGATGTGTTGCTCAAAGCCGATTGCCGATACTGAATTGTTAACTAATTGAAATATGTTGACTAAGAACAGTTATGATATTTTTGAGACATCCTGGGGATGGGTGGGTGTTCTAGCATCTCAGAAAGGGTTAATACGTACTACTCTACCTTGTGCAGATATAGAAGAGTGTACTAGATCCCTTGGTCCTACTTTGGATGATGCAGTCCAAATACCTGGGAATTTTACTGTACACAGGCGTGATTTCCGTGATCTTTTCGATGGACGAACTGTTAATTTTGATCAATATGCTGTTGATATAGCAGATGGCCCTCCATTTTATTCTGCAGTGTGGTCCCTATGTAGACTGATTCCATTTGGAGAAACTCGCACCTATAGTTGGATTGCATCTAAACTTAATTGCCCATATGGAGCTAGAGCAGTAGGTCAAGCAATGGCACGGAATCGACTCCCAATAGTAATTCCATGCCACAGAGTGATTTCTAGTAATGGAGATCTGGGTGGATATGGCAGAGGCTATGGATTAACCCATCTCAAGAAAAGGCTGTTAGATATAGAGGCAAGATTATGCACAGGAGAGATTCCGTGTCATGATAACTAGCATTAGGATGGGGCAATTAGAATGTAGAAACCTTGCCTCTCTCTCCTATTAATGCTGCGAGCTGGTTTTCTAATTCCCCCGACGCTTTGATCCTAATATTGGGCCATTCTAAGGTGACAACCTTACCCTTGGAAGCTATTTCAAATTGAACTTGATCGTCTCCTAGATGTTCCATAAGCTTTCTTAATACATCATCAAGGAGAGTTCTGTCGGAAATCGACTCTCCAGTCTCATCCAACCTGATATTGAGTTTCTTGCTGGAATTGCCGTTAACCGAATTTGATTCATGTGCCTGATTTAGAGATCCAATATTGGTGGTAGTCAAACTTTGTTTTGCTGTGTTAGGTGCATTGATTGATTTGCCAGAACCAATGTTTGAAGAATTAGTGTTGGTATGAGTTATTGGGTTGCTGGGAGCCTGCTCTGTGATAGGTTGTGAGTAAACAGATGCGTTTTTGCAACTAACGCTCATTCGATCACCCCTTAACCGCAGTGTACCCAAGATTTGCACTATTGATCCATATTCCCAGAGAGACTGGGTATTTTCTAGCTTGTCTTCCCAAATTAGAACGTCAATATCGCCATCCATCAGCGTAACAGTTGCTATCTTAAAGGGTCTCCCATTTTTGGTGAACCTGTCTATGCTGGATGAAACCTGACCCTTGAGTGTAATATCTTTGTCTTCCATGCCTTGATGTAAATCCGAACGGAATGAAATTATCTGGGAGTCATAGCTAGATGGATCAACTAATGTAATATTTGTTAGAGATAGGCCAAGCAACTCTTTTTCCCACATATGTTTTTGCCGTTCGCTAGTAATAATATCTTCCAGTTCTATACGTGCTAGAGGAGTTGGTACTGAGTCTCCAAATAAATCAAACATTGAAGTTTGATTTGAATTTCTCATAGAAGCTTCACTTTGTGCTAGAGCCATTATCCTGTCAGTTACATTAAGAAGAGCGGTCCTGTCCCCAAAATCATCGAAGGCGCCCACCATTATTAGGCTTTCAAGAGTCTTTTTATTCAGATTGCTCAAGTCTGCTTCACGACACATTTGTTCAATTGAATCAAAAGGACCATGATCTATAGATGCTTCTGCTAATTGTTTTATTGCCGATGTATTGACGTTTTTAACTGAACCCATACCAAACAATATACTAGGCTTGCCATTAGAACTATTGAGTATTGAAAACTCTGAATGCCCCTGTGTGTAATTTGGCGTGAGAACGTCTATACCCAGTTTTCTACAGGTGTTCACAGAGCTTATAGTTTTGTCAGTATTGCCGGAGTAGGAATTCAAAAGAGATGCCATATATTCTGCGGGATAGTGTGCTTTCATATAAGCAGTCCAGTAGGAGATGAGACCGTAACTCACAGCATGTGGCTTAGCAAACGCATAGCCGGCAAATGGTTCAATAAGCGAGAAAACCTTATTTGCAATTTCTTCAGAGTAACCTTGCTGAATAGCTCCTTCAATGAAACCTTGTTGTTCCTTGGCCATGATTTCAGGTATCTTTTTCCCCATAGCTTTCCTCACCACGTCTGCCCGTCCTAAAGAGTATCCTGCAAATGTTCTAACTATTAATAGCACTTGATCCTGGTACACGATTATCCCGTAGGTCTCTTTCAAAATGTTTTCCAAATCTGGATGAGGGTAATCTTCTTTGGCCCGACCGTGCTTACGGTCGATAAAGTTATCTATTTGTTCCATTGGCCCTGGTCGATAAAGAGCTATCATGGCTGAGATGTCGCTTAAAGAATTTGGTTTCAAATCCTGGATATACTTTGTCATGCCAGTGCCCTCTAGCTGGAACACGCCTCCAGTATCACCATTTGAAAGCATTTCGAAAGTTTTTGGGTCGTCGAGTGGTATATCCCTCAACACAATTTCAGGCCCTGTTTGAGCAATTAAGTCTCTGGCTTTTGCCAAAACCGTCAGGTTCACTAGGCCTAGGAAATCCATTTTCATAAACCCCAAACCTTCAAGGGGTCCCATAGGATATTGAGTCATGCTGACACTCGACTCATCACCTTTTAGGGGTTTTTGGAGGGGTACAACGTCATCGAGGGGATCTTTGGATATGACCACACCAGCTGCATGAGTACTGGAGTGTCTTATGGTGCCTTCAAGCTTACGGGCTACATTAATCAAATTTTTCACAGTATCATCATTGTTATATATTTGATTCAGTTCCGGACTTTCTTTTATCGCATCATCTATAGTGACGTGTAGTTTAGTTGGAACAAGCTTCGCTATTCTGTCAACATTTTCATATGGATTTGCTAGGGCTCGACCAGTATCTCTTATGGCTGCTTTGGCTCCCAATGTTCCAAATGTGATGATTTGCGCAACATGTTCTCGGCCATATTTTGAAACAACATAGTTTATGACTTCTTCACGGCGATCATCTTGAAAATCCATATCTACGTCAGGCATTTCGTTACGCTCAACATTTAAGAAACGCTCAAAGATCAGTTGATGGTCCAATGGATTAACGTCAGTTACTCCTATGCAAAATAGCACCATGCTACCTGCGGCACTGCCTCTGATTGCGAAGAATATGTCACGTTCCCTGACGAACCTAGCGATGTCCCATACAACAAGGCAATAATTTGCATATTGAGTTTGTTTTATAACTTCAAGCTCGTATTCCAATCTATTTTTATGTGATTCAGTCACTTGGTTTTGAAGGCGATTATTAAGACCTGACCACGCAAGTTTTGAAAGATATTCGTCAGCTCCCAAGTTGTCAGGGATTTGGAATTGTGGCAGACGCATAGCGGAGAAATCTATGTTGATTTCGCAACTATCGGATATCTTCATTGTGTTCGAAATGGCTTCAGGGGTTTCAGCGAAAAGTTGGTTCATTTCGTCGGGACTTTTGAGGTAGTAAGAGTCCTCTGACATGCGTAATCTTTTACTGTCATTCAGGTTTGTGTTGGTGTGTATACAAACCAATACATCTTGAATTGGTGCATCTTCCTTCAGTGTGTAATGTGAGTCGTTAGTGGCTACTAGCGGTATATCAAGATCTTTCCCCATTTCTACTAAATGTTTGTTTATGGAGTCGAGTCCTGGAACACCTCCGTGCTGCATGATTTCGAGGTAATAATCATCAAATACGTCTTTATACCAATTTGCGGTTTTGTAAGCTTCCTTGACGTTTTGATTTGTGATCAAGCTTGGTATTTCACCACTAGGGCATCCAGAAAACACGATTAAGCCTTCGCTATGAAGAGCAAGTAATTCTCGATCAACACGAGGTTTGTAATAGAATCCTTCCATGTGCGATTTTGTGACTAACTTCACTAGATTTGAATACCCGGCGTTATTTTTAGCTAGGACAGTGCAGTGGAATGGAGTCTTGTCTAGGGGAGACCTGCTATGGCGACTGTTGGGCGCGACATACATTTCACAACCGATGATTGGCTTAATGTCTAAGGAGTTTGCGGTTTGATAAAAATCAATTGCTCCGTAGAGTCCTCCATGGTCAGTTATACCTAAGCTGTCCATCCCTAATGCTTTAGCTTGTGTGAGAATTGGTTTAATCCTGCTTAAACCGTCTAGCATGCTGAATTCTGTATGAACGTGTAGATGTGAAAAATTTAATGACAATGGAATCTCTATACCTTAGGGGATTGGTATTTTTGCTCTCTGTTTATGTTTTTTTATCACCAACAATTGGTGTGATAGCTGTGAGTTACCGACAATCGCATTATAACTTGTTCATGAGTGAATTCTTCAAGTAAATAAGTTCAATTTACGGGTGGATTTTTAGGGCATCTAACGATGAGACCTCAACCATCCGGATTCAATGGCTTCGCTTTCGGTGCAAAATAATCTGTCTCCATTCGATTCATCAATTATCGTGGTGTCATAAAATAGAGTCCCGGGGATGTGATAAATACGCTCTCCCGTTTTGTTGTTAACATTGCCTTTAATCACTGGAGTCATCTCATTGGTGTAATCACATTGAGAATTAGTTTTGAGGATGTCCATGGAAGGTAGAGTGCTCCCAAGTTTACCAACATTTGCAGATGCTTGTACCGATTCTGGAGCATGTGTATTCCATACTCCTCTACGACTGTTTCTGGCATTACTTTCAGCAATCAAAAAATCTCCCAAGTATTCAAACTGTTGAGGGTAGGAATTTACAAGCGCATGCCCGTTGATTATCAAGGCTTTATTGACCATCTCTCCATTTACATAGACATAGCGGATCAAGTCGCCGTTAATGTCCGTATCAATAGTGTCGCGAACCAATTCTACAGTCTTGTTATAAACCAGAAAGCGATTGAATTCTCTAGCATCGGCGGCTAATAGATTCTGTTGATGTTCGTTCGGTGATGAAGGGATTTTGATACCGAGATACCGGACTCGATGTATCCTGTTTTCTAGACGAACCTCTATTGTTACTCCATCAACAATGCCAGTTACTTCAGCAAGCATGGAATTTTTTAGATTTGGAGCCAGTTCTTCGTCTTTACTATTATTGCCTGTGCTACATGCGTACAAAGTAGCACAGAATAAACAAATGAAAGTCATCAAGAATAGTTTGGCACTAATCATTTTTGTTCGGAGAGGAAGAAGTCGTTTGATGCACAACTGCTCTAATTGAGTCATTGTATATTCCTGTTTGTGCACCTGCAGTGAAGTTACCGAACGAATCTATCGTTCCAATCCCATCTGCATTTAAATACCACCGAACTACCAAGTCTCTTAATAAAACTCCATTTTCATCTATTCCATTTATTCGAAAACGAGCGGTTCTTCCGGGCGAAAGAGTTGCTATTTGTGGGGTGATATTGATCTCACTAAGTGTGCCCGTGATGGTTAGCCCTACATATTCACTTCTTTCAATAACTCTATTACCAATCTTTTGAGTAACTGTAGTCATGATTGCATTGGGGTATATTCCAGGAGGACCGGATGCTGAAAATTGTCCGTCAGGGAGTATTGTCCCGACGACTGGATTTACAACAGACCATGTAATGGACAAATTCGATATATAGTCACCGATGGCATCAATGCCCCTCGCGGACAATAATGCTCGTGAACCAGGAGGAAGTATTACTGAGGAAGGGACAACTTGAACATTCTCTAAAGGACGGTTTCCAGTCATTTTGTTTATAACTACAGTAGCGTAATCTTCGGCAAGCATGTTTCCAGTCTCACCCTTCATTATTGCTTCCACTCGTATTGATTCAGCATAGATGCCAGGTGTTCCACCAGCAACAAAATTACCGTTACCATCAATTATTCCCACATTGTTTTTGCTTAGGGTCCATCTGAGTTCGGTACCTGTTAGTGGTTCTCCGAGTCCATTCAGGGATACGGCCCGCAGACGAATTTTATCTCCTGGTGATAGGTGAACAAGTCTTGGTAATATTTGTACATCCATAAAGTCATCGGCATTCGGTGTCCGCACCACCTGGATGTCAATGTATTCGGTTATGCTGGTTCCTTGCCATACACCGGTAACACTCACGACATCTTTAAACTTATTTGGTTCGCCGACAATGGTTAGGTATCCAAGGTCATTAACCCTGCCAAGGCTTGGGTCCGCAACGTTCCAAGAGAAATTTACTCCAGGTATAGCGACACCATCTTCGGTAAATCCTATAGCCCTCAGTCGGTATATTTGACCGGTTCTTACTGTTGGACTATCCGGCAATATCTCAATATGTGAAAGTGTTGTTTCCGATTGTTTCCCAATTATTTTAACGTCAATTGAAGCACGAGCGTGCTTGATCCCCTGTGGGGTGTTTTGGATGGCGGTAACGGATATTGCATCGTTGTATAAACCCGGTATTTTACCTCCAACAAATCCTCCCATGATATCTACGTTTCCTGCTCGTAAATCATTCACTGACCAAACAAGTTCTACGTCACTGATACGTACATTATCAGTGGTAAGAGCGACAGCATCTAGAGACAATGACTCATCGGGATCCAATACCACCACACTGGGAGATATTTGGACGTGGTGGACAAAAGCACTCTTGATTTCATCAGAATCAATAATTACCAATGAAGCAGTGATTTCTTTAGCATCGGTAGGTATGCGGATCTGATTTTTGGTTATTGGATAATTTGTTGTGTTGGAGTTATTTCCAGAGCATGACAAAAATGCGAACGTCGACAAAGCCAGTATGATTAAATACACAAAGGCATATCCAGGCAGTGAAATGTAATCAACACATTTATGTCGAGTCATCTGATACCTCTTTGAAATTAACATCTATGAGTATATCTCTATCGAGCTTAAATTCAAAAAATAATCTGTCATCAGAAATTTTGGCAGGTACCTCAGAAGATGATTTGAACCGGTAGTTACGAGGCACCATGATTTCTATTAACACGTCCCTTTCTCGCACTCCAGGCTGTTTTGCCATTTCGAGAGAATACTTCACTTGTTTATCAACTATCTGTATCAAACCAGGTGGAAGGTCATAAACTATATTTAAAGTATCGGTTTTTCCGGCGGCTGTTGATTTTATACCAGAGAAGACTATTTTCTGATGACTCGAGTATATGATAGACGTATCGGATCCAGGTGTGCCATGACCAACTTCAGCGGCTACACTGTATTCAGGCAACGGCAATACTGTATTGCTCAATAGTACAGAACCTTGTGGAATATATGCCCTGACAAAGTTCCAGTAGCATGAGTTCTTGAGTTGGCTGTAATTGCTGCCTCGATTCAACCATTGAGGATCGCAAGGAGGTGATCCTGGACCACTGTGGTTCTTATATTCGAGGGACAGGGTTCCACGAGGCCTGCGAGGATTTTGGAGGTCTATTTTGTAACTCGTACTCCTCTGAATATTTCTATCTACTTTGCTCCATCCGACATTAGAATCTATAACATAAAGGTAGTCGGTTTTTTGTTGGTTAATTTTGCCGCCCCAACCATATTTATCTATAAGTGTTTGTAATTTAGGGTCGTCAAAATGTAAAAGTGTCTCTTTTTGTTCCATGGTTTCTAGGATACTTTGTCCCAGTCGACTGATTTCTCCAAAGCTTAGTTGAGAATTAAACTTTTCCATTAAACCTTGAAGAACTAAATCCATGAAAGCTCTGCCATGTTTGTCTGTCCCGTCTTCCAGCATGGGAAGTAGGTTTCTATGATCAATAGGATAGCTGGTGCCAGGGACTGTTATTGCCCCCATTGCCTTGATCAGGCTGAGAAGACTCCACTGGTTGATGCCAATTACTCCATCAACAAGATTTCTCTTGCCGATAAAGTACATGTCTTGGGCAGTTTTCGCAGTGGTGGGAAAATCGGGATCCCATGACACATCTCGCATAAGCCATACCCAAGCATTCATGTGTTGTTCTAGACCAAACGGTGCGGTTGGATACATATCCAACCTTTCCCAGTCATCTACGCTGACAGCATCTTCGTATGTTATGTCTTTTAGTTTTCCTTGTTCCAATTCTACTAACCATATGGAAGATACGAATCCGCCTGTTGCTCGAAGTTCATCGGAAGAATGACCAAGCACGAGATATTTTTTGGTTCCATCTTTTCCAATTAATTCAGGTGTTATAGGTGCTACATCGACCAAAAATTTTAACCCTTTTTCAAAATATTTCAGGTTACTGGTCAATTTATTTAAGCTTGGTGAACTAGAGCTGTGATAATTTGCCAAGGCATTTTCTAATTCTGTTCTGTTGATCTCAAAGTCCTTGATATGTATCTCAATAGCCTTGTGACTATGTTTTAGTGCTTCAAGAATTCTTGCAATGAATCCAGGATCTTCAATTAACGGGATCTGACTTTTTTCTTCATTGTTTGAGCTATCTCCAAAAACAATAAGAAATTCAATCAAAATCGAATTAAAGTTGCTCGCCAATTTCGATCCGTTAAGTACGATTGTTCGGCCATCATCTATGCTTAGGGTGGAGTTTTTGAATTGGGCTGTTTGAAGTAAAAGACTGAAAGATTCATTGAATTTTGAAGAATCATCCAATTCTACAATCAACTTGTTGAGTGAATCATCCATCGTTTCTAAAGCGGTTAGCAAGGATGAGAGTGAATTGTTATCACTGGCGGTGTCAAATCCTTGAGTATGAAGTTTCTCGACAACTGGTTTCGATGACAGGATCATAGAGTTCAGTGCTTGAACGTCTTGGTCTGCATTTTTTATCATGTGAGCTAATGTAGCGGATTCATAACCGATTATGGGAATCCAGCTTATAGCAGGAGCCATCAATGAAGAATTGTGCACAGATTGAACTAGTTGAGTGGCATTCTCCGTTACTTGCATGACGCTTTGGTGTATCTGTTGTAGTTGCCCAAAGTCATTTACCCAATCCCATTCCTCATTCTGTTTATTTAACACTTCTATGGATTGGTCGAATTTGTCTTTAGTAGAAATTAATTGAGACACTACTATAATCGACCAAATAGATAGAACGAGCACTACTAACGTAGTTAAGGAGATCCAGGCAGTGGTCCAAGCAGATGAATTAGACATGGTCGAATTTACTCTCAGGTTATTATGAGATCGAGGAATAGCCTTATTATATCTGTTTACTTTGGGAGCGACCGAGAAATTGATGACACTGGTTTAACTAATTGTTGGTTCTCACACACCAACAGGGCTCCGATGACTCGGAGCCCTGACTATGAGTTTCCATTTATAGATTTTTAGAGTTAGGGGTGATCTCTCTAGTAATCCATTGGAGGACCAGCCGGCATTGCTGGAGGAGTTTCTTCAGGAATGTCGGTAATCAAAGATTCTGTTGTGATTACCATGGACGCTACGCTTGCAGAGTTCTCTATCGCTGCCTTTGTAACTTTTGCTGGATCCATTATACCGTTAGCTAAGAGATTTTCGAATTCTCCAGATTCTGCGTTATATCCCCAGTCGCCCTCACTTTTGTCGCTTTCTGCGAGAATGACTTCTCCGGACACGCCAGAGTTTTCGGCAATTAGCTTCAAAGGCTGTTCCAAAGCGGCCTCTAAAATTCCCACTCCAGTCTGTTCGTCACCAGAGAGTTTAAGAGCTTGAAGTGCGCTACGGGACCTTATCAATGCAAGTCCGCCGCCAGGTACTATTCCGCCCTCGGAAGCGGCTCGAGTTGCTGATAGTGCATCCTCAACTCGCTGTTTTTTCTCTTTTAGCTCCACTTCAGTAGCTGCACCCACTTTAAGGATTGCAACTCCGCCGGAAAGCTTTGCCAATCTCTCTTGCAGTTTTTCGCGATCGTAATCTGAGGTAGTCTCTTCAACTTGAGCTTTAATCTGGCTTATTCGACCTTTGATAGCTTCTTCGTCCCCTTCACCATCAACGAATGTTGTCTCTTCTTTAGTAGACACCACTCTACGAGCGCGGCCCAAATCTTCAACCGTTACTGAATCGAGTTTTCTCCCAACCTCTTCACTTATCACTTGGGCGCCTGTCAATATAGCCATATCCTCAAGCATTGCTTTACGCCTATCTCCGAATCCAGGCGCTTTAATAGCTAATACATTGAGGGTGCCTCTAAGCTTGTTAACAACTAACGTAGCTAAGGCTTCACCTTCAAGATCCTCGGCGACTATGACTACATTCTTTCCAATTTGCAATATTTTTTCTAATGCAGGTAAAAGGTCAGATACAGCCGAAATCTTTTTGTCTGTTATTAAGATGTAAGGACTTTCGAGATCAGATTCCATCCGGTCTTGATTGGTAATGAAATAAGGAGATATGTAGCCTCGGTCAATTTGCATACCCTCTACAAATTCTTGCTCATACTCGATGCCTTTAGACTCTTCTACCGTGATGACCCCGTCTTTACCAACCTTTTCTATAACACCAGCGATTAGCCCTCCCATCTCGTCATCGTGTGCAGATAGGGATGCTACTTGTGCTATTTGCTCCTGGGTCTCGACTTTTTGCGACATGTTGTCAATGGCCTCACGTAGCGCGACCACGCCTTTGTCGATCCCTCTTTTTACAGCCATCGGGTTAGCCCCGGCAGCGATATTCTTGAACCCTTCTTGTATTATTGCTTTTGCAAGCACGGTGGCCGTTGTGGTTCCGTCTCCTGCAACATCGTTTGTCTTGCTGGCCGCCTCCTTGAGGAGCTGAGCACCCATATTCTCGAATGGATCTTCCAGCTCAATCTCTTTGGCTATCGTAACGCCGTCGCTACATACCTGAGGAGGGCCAAATTTTTTGTCAATAACTACGTTTCGGCCTCGGGGGCCGAGAGTGATACCAACTGTATCAGCCATAGTGTCAATTCCACGCTTCATTGCGGATCGTGCTTCTTCGCTAAACTGTAGTTGCTTTGCCAATGCTACTCCTTTCGCTCACCGGCAGGGCCGATGATCCTCCATTGTTTATAGAGTATTTATCAATAATTAAATTTTGAATAAAATATCGTCTTCACGCACTACTAGGTATTCGGTTCCTCCACCTTTGTACTCTGTACCGGAGTATTGAGAATAGACCACGGTGTCACCAATTTTCACGTCCATGGGGACTCGATTTCCATCTTCAGTTAATTTACCAGGACCTACTGCCACTACCTCGCCTTCTTGAGGTTTTTCTTTAGCTGTGTCCGGTATGTATATTCCACCAGCGCTCATTTGCTCTTCGCCTTCTATGGGCCTGATGACTACCCGATTTCCAAGCGGCTTGAATGTCACTTCGGATTTTGGTGCCATGCCTGTTTTCCCTCCTGTTAATTTGCTGTTTTATTCAATGAATTAGCAGTCCTGCATAGAGACTGCTAATTACGGAAATCATACAGATTAACTATGTTGTTGTCAAATTCTCAAACGCACTATTTGATCAGTTTGAAGGTCTGAAAATAAATAGTTTTGAGGTTGTCGTTGTTGACTGTTCTAACAGACTGAATCTATCATCGCTACATGTTTGATCACATTTGTACATGGATTGATAATCCTAAGTTGATTTTGGTCAAAATGTTTTTGATTTCGTTAAGGCCTAAGCAATGGACAAAGAACTTGCTGTTATACATGGCATTCTTTTTCACAATTAATGAAGCATGGCAGCTTGGGGAACCTAACGAATTAATCTCGATGGGGTTTGCTGCAACTTCTGCAATGGTTATATTTGCAATTGTATCAGGAACGATTTACGTATTTAATGATGTATTGGATAAGGATGAAGATAGCCTCCATTCGCAAAAAAGCAACCGTCCTATAGCTTCAGGTAATTTGCCCATTCCCATTGCCCTTAATGGAGCATTGATACTAGTAGTCATCGGAGTGGGCAGCGCATTTTTATTGGGTGTTGGTTTTGGGTTAGTAGTGTCATCTTATTTAGTAATCATGCTTTTGTATAGCCTCTTTTTGAAGAAATTGATGATACTAGATGTTGTGGTAATTGGAGTTGGTTTTATTATGAGAGTTGTTGCAGGGGCGGTAGCAATATCAGTGCCAATTTCTCTTTGGCTGTATGTATGCACGGGTTTAGGATCCCTACTGATAGCCACTTCTAAGAGATACAGTGAATTAAGATCTGCGGGGAAGGATGCCTCACATCAGCGTAGTGCTTTAAATCAATATAGGCAGATCCCGAAATTGTTGCCTTTGCTAATAGTCTCTTTGGCTGTTGGTTCAATGGGGTCATATGTTGTTTACTGCATATTCGCAACCAATCTCCCTGACAACAACTCCATGGCATTTACTTTGCCGTTTGTATTTATTGGTCTCTCTCGGTACATCTATCTGGTTATGTCAAAGGGATTAGGCGAAGCTCCAGAGGACCTATTGATTTCTGACAAACCTTTGATGTTGGCGATAGGTTTTTGGCTTCTTACAACGGCACTGGTTCTGCTGCTGTACCGAAGCTGAAAATCTCCGGATGATCTCTTGACAGGTGATCTGTTTGAAACAATTGAGTCAGTGCGAGGCCATTGTATTTGGACGTGCCGACGGTTCAGTTGTAGTTAGCACTCGGGCCTCTGGCGGTTATTTCACCTTGAGCTACCAATTCGACTACTTCCTCTAGGTCATTAAGGTAGTCGGCTACAAAAGGTTCATGGCCAGGTGACTGCATAAAATGTATTGCTTCAAAAGGGATAGAATCTTTAGATACCATCCAGCCTTTGTCTTCCATTCCTGTAGCTACTGCGTAGATGTCCAGTGTGTTTGAGCCATATGCGAAAACGGACATGTCTGGTTTGCCCATAACAAAAAGACCTTCTATTGCGTTAATGCGGTCTTGGAATTCCTGAATGTAGTTCATTGTTTTTTCTACTAAGCGCATGTAGCCTTCTTCTCCAAGATAATTCATAACAGCCCATGCTGCGGCTATAGCTCCGCCAGGTCGGCTTCCGGCTATGGTAGGGGTTTGATAGTACCCGCTGGGTCTTTTGGGAGGACCAAAATCGAATATCTGGTACTGGTATATATCGGGATCACGGGAGATTATTGCAGACGCCCCTTTAGCGGTATAGCCAAACTTGTGGAGATCCGCTGAAATTGTGGTTACACCGGGTACCCGAAAGTCCCATAATCGCACATCATGCCCTAGCTTTTCCTTGAACGGTAGGAAATAACCTCCTACACAGGCATCGACATGAAAGCTTATTTCGCGTTCGTAGGCGACTGTTGCCATTTCATCGATCGGATCAATCATCCCCAACAACGTACTTGGCGCTGTGCCAACCATAAGGACAGTGTTTTTTGTGACTGCTTGGTGGTAAGAATCTAAATCTACCAGCCCATCTGGAGTTAATGGTGTGGAGATTAAGGTGAGGCCGAAGTATTCAGCTGCTTTGTTGAAAGATGGATGTGCTGATTCGGGAGCAACAATTTCAGGTTCTGTAATATTTGGCCTATGCTTTTTAGCTCTATCTCGTGCAGATTTAACACTAAGCAGGTTGCTTTCGGTGCCGCCCGATGAAATTGCTCCGACGGCATTTTCTCCATGCAACAAATTAGCTGTCATTGCTACCACTTCCTGCTCGAATTTGGCTGTACTTGGAAAAATATTAGGATACAGTGCGTTCACCGAGAAGAAATCTATGTAAGCTTGTTCGGCGACTTTTTGTACGTCATCACCCGCCGGGTAGGAAACACCTGCGGCCAATTTTTCTTTCCAATCCATGTCTTTTGATGCTATATCCCGCATAGAGGACATTAATGAGGAGGCGTTGGTACCGCGTTTTGGTAATCTCATAAACTGACCACCGATTGAAATTAATCACAAGTATACCATTACAAAAATGGCCAGCTCACATTTAAATAACTTGGGTTAACCAAAGGCCAATACATGGTGGGCGATGACGGACTCGAACCGCCGACTTCCTGCGTGTAAAGCAGGCGCTCTAACCAGCTGAGCTAATCGCCCGTTGAGCTTGGACATGGTTCCTGAACTTGAAGCGCGCTTGGCGGGACTCGAACCCACGGCCTCAGCCTCCGCAGGGCTGCGCTCTATCCAACTGAGCTACAAGCGCCTGTGCAAGTGTGATATCTGTGAAATGTTGACCTCAGGAACATCACAATCATACCACACAATATGAACTTGATTTCAGCTGTTTTGAATTAAGTTGAAATCTGGACGCCAGTATCTGGCGAGAGTATCATTGGGGACATTATATATAGTTTCGAATCTTTTTGCGGAGCAGCCCTTCAATAGATAGGAGTCAACATGCCAGTGATATTTGATGCACATGCCCACTGTTTCCCTCCAATGGGAGTGGACTATTCTGGAAATTTAAAAAAAAGATTGGCTGAACTTCAGCATCATGTCCGATTTCATGGACAGGGTATAAGGAGAACAAGGGATAATGCTGTAGTGAATGAACCCTTGTTGGTTGGCACTGACGATGGTATTTCATCACAACCTGATGTAGATTTCAGATTTGGTGCCTATGGTAGATTGGAATTCACTCATGAAAACACCGAGTATTACATGCAATGGATGCCGCCTACCATTCGAGATATGTCTTCTCCAGCTGAATACATTGTTGCCCAGATGGATTACGTTGGGGTAGACAGGGCATTTTTGCAACATGATCGTCTCTACGGCTATCTGGATGATTATTTTGCCGAGTGTGTCAGGAAATATCCGAGTCGACTAGTTTCAGGGGCTCAGGTTGATGAGTGGAGAGGGGGAGAACCAGATCAACTTGACCGATTGAAAAGACAGGTAGAAGAGTTAGGAGCCGGTGCTCTATATTTTTCCACTGGTGGGTTTTTTCATAAAGATTTTGAGATTGACTTGAACGACATTTCTCTAAGGCCGCTATGGGAACTGGTACGAAATTTGGGTATACCGATCCACTGGAGTCCTTGTGCTATGAAGATCCCGATAGCAGAGGATTATATAAGAGAATTAAGAGAACTAAATATTTGGGCTGATTCTTATCCTGATATAACCTCGGTACTTACTCACGGATTGAGCAATGTGTTTCTTGAAAAAGAAACTCAGAATAGGTACAGAATCCCGCAGGAAACTACAGACTTGTTGAAAAGAGACGGATGGTACATGGAATTGATGCTTCACTTGATGGCTGCTGATGTTGAATTCCCCCCTTATGAAATTCAGTTGAGTAGAATTGTAAGTGACTTAGTGAACAAAGTAGGAGCAGATAAATTGGTGTGGGGTTCAGACATGCCTTGTTGCGAGCGGACTGTTACTTACAAACAATCGAGGATTTTGTTTGAAACCCAATGCGAATTTCTTGAAGAGGATCAATTATCAGCTATCATGGGGGAGAATTTGAATAACTTGTATTCTATTTGAAATTCGTAGCTCTGATTAAATTTCTCAACCGACAGTTAACATAGTGTATTTACCCAGAATAAATCTAAAAAAGTCTATTTAAGCCTACCTTGATTGGTATTTACTATGAAATGAGTTTGTTGCCGATATGCCTAAACTAGGATGCTAAGTATTTTGATTTGAAACCATTGGTGTTGTTTTGGAGGTCGCAGTGGTAGATTTTATTTTAAGAGGTGGCACAATTATTGACGGCTCAGGCCGGAGTTGTTTCAGTGGTGATATTGTTATTGATAGTGGAGTCATTTTACATGTAGGAGAAAGCTCCCGGTTTCAGAGTGAACATATCCGTAATTTACAAGGGAAAGTAGTGACTCCCGGGTTTATAGACATACATAGTCATTCCGATTTTCCTATATATGTGGACGGATTGGGTCAAAGCGGTATTCGACAAGGAATAACCACATCCGTTATTGGCAATTGCGGACATGGTCCCGCACCTGCTCCTGACAAAGAGATGGCCAAGCAAGTCACTATTGGAGTTAACGATGATTGGGGAATAGATTTCAATTGGACTACTTTTGATGAATATTTGAGTGAGCTTCTTTCAGTCGGCCAATCTATGAACGTAGCACCTTTGGTTGCCCATGGAGCAATTCGTGTTGCAGCGATGGGCTATGCGCCAAGATTACCATCTAAAACTGAGCTAGAAAATATGGGATCTATGCTAGATGCTGCAATGTCTGCTGGAGCGTTAGGACTATCGACGGGACTTGAATATTCGCCAGGCAGACATGCTGATACAGACGAATTGATTTATCTGTCAAAAATAGTGGGACGCTTTGGGGGTATATATGCTTCTCATATCCGTGAGCGGGGTGATGACTTTGAGGGAGCTGTTAATGAAGCGCTAAATATAGGATTGAAAGGAGATGTACAAGTGCAATTGTCCCATTTAGCACCAAGGCCATATGCTCCTACTAATATCCTCGATAAAATATTGGCAAATATTCATAAAGCTATTTTGGATGGACAGTCAGTTGGTATAGACACTTTTCCTGATCCTTGGGGACCAGCACATTTGCTAGACTTAGTACCATCCTGGGTTTACGAAGGTTCTGAGGATGAAGTGTTGACTCGTCTAAAAGATCCAGATACTGCAGAAAAATGTTATGAATACGTCTACAACAAAGGGAATTTTCTTTTGAGATTAAGTGGATTTGACCAATTTTATCTTTCCTACTCCCGTTCGTACCCGGAATTTATGAGCATGTCTTTAGACAGTATTTCAAAAGACTGGGGTATTGATATTGTACAAACAATTTTGAAACTGGCGGCAGCTGACGGAAAGGACTTTGGGAGTGTCCTAATACGTCACATATTTTCTACAGAAGATGATTTGGACCAATTGCTTAAGGATCCTCTTTGTAGCGTAGGTAGTGACGGTGCTGTGGCATCCAAAGAAGGACTGTTGAAAGAACTTAAAATGAATAGATCTAGCTTCGGATATGTGCCTAGAACAATAGAGGAATATTCCATTAAACGAGGGTTGTTTAGTGTTGAGGAGGCGGTACGTAAGATGACTTCTTTACCAGCCAGCCAGATAAATGTGCGAGATAGAGGAACTATTGAGGCTGGTAAAGTAGCTGATGTAGTGGTTATAGATTTGGAAACCTTGGCTGATTTATCTACAGATGATCAGCCACAACAATATCCTACTGGTATTGATACAGTCTTGGTGAACGGGGAAATTGTATTTGAAGATGGAGCCCATACGATGCGGAGACCCGGTAAAATATTGAGGATTTAGATTCATCAAATTAAAACAATAGAAATTGTGAATCAAGCAACAGGCAGAGAATGTTTTATCGGCATATTGACCAAGTTTTTAAGGATTCGATTACCCAAAAGCTTCTAATCCATATCTGATTACTAATTTAAACGCTGGTTGCCCCCGCAGGAGGTGATTGGCGTTCTATCAATTCGATCAGATATCCGTCTGGGTCATTTAAGAAGCAGGCCTTTCTTGCCCATGGGTATTTTGCGTTGGGGCGGATAGCAGGAGGACTCACAAACGTAAACTCCCGCTGGCTTAATTGTACATATATTTTGTCGAGGTCTTCTACAATAGCACCAATATGAGCCACTCCCACTGAATTTCTAGGTACAGCAACGGGAGTATTATTTGCGGGTTCCAAGTATTGTACTAACTCTATCGAGTGCCTCATATCCCCGATTCCTAGGTAAGCGACATGCATTCTAGTATTGTTGAATCCGGTTAATTGAGAGATCATCTGGCCTTCAATAATCTCGTTACGCTCTTCCGTCAGTCCGAGAACATCCCTGTAAAAAACAAGAGAACGTTCCATGTTGGATACTACGAGTCCAGTATGGTTAAACCACTGCACCAGCATTTTCTACCTCTCATGAAAATTGAATTGTCAGTAAGAAGGCTATATAGGTTAATCCAAAGTGTCAATGTGGTAGTATCGGGTGACTAGAAATTTGTTGAAGGGGTTAACCGATGCCTAGAATGACTGGCGGAGAAGCAGTTGTAAGAAGTTTGTTTGCTCAAGGTGTGCGGGCAGTTTTTGGTCTGCCTGGGACTCATGCACTAGGAATGTTTGATGCATTGCAGGACACTCCAGAAATCCAGCGCATATTGACTCGGCACGAACAAGGAGCAACATTTATGGCAGATGGGTATGCCAGAGTATCTGGAGACATAGGTGTGTGTTTTTTGTCCACGGGCCCAGCTGCTTCGAACAGCCTGGCCGCTATGAGTACCGCGTTCGCTGATTCATCTCCCGTATTGAATATTTCCAGTCAGACATTGGTGGCTGGTTCCAAAGATGAAGGATATTTGCATGATGTTAGTGATCAATCAAATATATTTTCTGAAGTAACTGGATGGAATGAGCGGGCCTTTAGTGTGGTTTCAATTCCATGGCTTGTTCGTGATGCGGTTTCAATGATGAGAGGTGGTAGATCAAAGCCAGCGGCCTTGGAGATACCTAAAGAAATCCTGGATGCATGTGAAGAAGTTGTCATACCAGATCGTGCCATTCCATCTGTTCCAGAACCGACCGAATCACAGGTAGCATTTGTGGCTCAATTAATTTCAAAATCGGCCCGGCCTGTTTTATGGATTGGTGGAGGTGCTAAGGGAGCTACTCATCAGGTAACTCAATTGGCAGAAAAACTGGGTGCGCCAGTTCTGTCTAGTCTAGGTGGAAAAGGAGTATTGCCAGACGATCATCCTTTGTCACTGGGATGTTTTGCATCACATCATTCTGAGATTAGTGAATATCTACGAGACTGTGATCTGGCAATAGTCATTGGATCCCATTTGGGTCCGGGCGATACGGCGGGAGGGAGTTTACCGTTCCCCGATAATTTATTACAGATTGATTTGGACCCTAGAGTTATCGGCAGGAGTTATCCCGTGAAAGTTGGGATGGTTGGAGATTGTCAGTATATTCTAGGAAAACTTCTTGAAGAAATAGATGTTCCACCTAGAGAGATTTCCGATACCTACGAGCAAATTTCCATGATGAAATCATCGTATAGAAATCATTTACTGCAACGTTCACGGTTGGCTGTTGAATTGATAGATTCGGTTCGTAAATCAGTGCCTGTTGATGGCATTGTGACAGGAGATGTCACCATCACTACTTCATGGGCTAATTTACTCATGGAGATTTATCATCCTCGAACATTTTTGAAGCCTGGTTCTGGTGCTTTAGGTGCGGGTTTGCCATTAGCGATGGGAGCGAAAGTCGCTAGGCCAGATGCAAAAATTCTATCTATTTGTGGTGACGGAGGATTTCTTTACACAGCGGCAGAATTAGCAACCGCTGTTCAATCAGGCATAAATGTAGTAGCCCTTGTTGTAAATGATAGTCAATTCGGTATACTCGTGCCGCAGCAGATGGATAAATTTGGGAGGAAAACTATGGTGGATTTGCATAATCCTAATTTTGTTGAACTCGCTAGAAGTTTCGGTGCTTATGGTGTTTCTGTAAATAGATTAGATGAGGTGGGCCCGGCGATAATATCAGCTTTTGCAGAGGACAGGCCTGCCGTTGTTGAATTTCGAACAAGCATCCCATTTCCATATGATCTAAATGTTTAGCTGAGTACCCAAAAGTAAACTTAGCTATTTTCAAAAAGTATTTTGGATGGAAATTTGGATATTAGCATCTTGGTAATTGTGATAGTCTCAAATACAAAAATTTCTAGTTGTGGTCCAACATTGCTAAACAGGAGTATTTATGACCAACGCCAATCGCGATGTATTTAAGAATTTTATAGCCGGGAAATGGGTTGAATCTAATACAGGTAACACGTATCAAATAACCAATCCAGCCAGGAAATCTGTAGTATTGGGTTCATTTCAAAGTTCAAACAAGATCGATGCTGAGCGGGCTGTGATGGCTGCGGAAGATGCTTTGAGAGCTTGGGCGGACACTCCGGCACCATCTAGAGCATCGGTGTTATTTAAAGCATTGGAGATAATGGGCAAGAGAAGTGATGAGATTGCTCAGTCAATCACAGATGAAGAGGGAAAGCCTATATTGGACGCAAAAGGTGAAGTGAGAAGGGCGATGAATATTATCGAGTATGCCGCAGGTGAAGGTAGGCGTATGTTTGGATACACTACTCCATCTGAGTTGCCAAATACTATGGCGTACACTACACGCAGGCCATTGGGAGTAGTCGCTATAATAACTCCGTGGAACTTCCCGCTCGCAATCCCTGCCTGGAAATTAGCCCCTGCTTTAATTTGTGGTAATACAGTTGTATTTAAACCAGCATCATCAACTCCCATGACGGCAGTTAAGTTGATAGAAGTGTTTGAGGAAGCTGGTTTACCTCCGGGTGTTCTAAATATGGTTACGGGTTCAGGATCGTCTGTGGGTAACGTTTTTGTTGAAAACCCTTCTGTTAAAGGGATCACATTTACAGGCTCAACCGAGATTGGCACACAAGTTTATTCAGAAGGCGCTGCACGTTTAAAAAAAGTACAGTGTGAGATGGGTGGTAAAAACGCTGTGATTCTTCTGGCTGATGCGGATCTTGATAAGGCTCTGGGTGGAATTGTCCAAGGTGCATTCGGATCCACTGGCCAAAGATGCACGGCTACTAGCCGAGTAATAGTTGAAGATGCAATATACGATGAATTTATGGACGGCCTGATTGAGAGAACCAGAAACCTCAAAATAGGTGATGGCTCTGATCCAGATGTAGATGTAAGTCCGTTAGCTAGCAAGTCACAATATGAAGCTGTAACCGAATACATAGAAATAGGTTCTAGTGAAGGAGCCACAATTGCTTACGGGGGCAATTCGTTGTCAGGTGGTATTTTCGATGAGGGATATTACGTAGAGCCTACTGTCTTTACAGGTGTCAGTACTTCTATGCGTATAGCACAAGAAGAAATATTTGGTCCTGTGTTGACCATTTTCAAAGCTAAAGATCTGATAGAGGCAATCGACATCTCAAACAATGTTAAATTTGGATTGTCGTCTTCCGTGTATACAAATGATCTCACCAATGCCTTTCACTATGTGAATACGGCAGAGGTCGGAATGGTACACATAAACTGTCCTACACTTGGAGGAGAAGTGCATTTGCCATTTGGAGGATTGAAATCTTCAGGAGTTGGGCATCGTGAACAAGGGGTTGAAGCAGTTGAATTTTTCAGCGAGGTTGTCACAGTTTACATCGACCATGGGAGCACACCAAGCTAGCAAGCAAAATTTGTTTAAAGAACATTATTGCGGAAGCGTCAAGTTCCAAAAACAGTTAACGTAGCGTATAAAGATAACTAGGTTAGTACGGTATATTAAAACGTACGATGGTTCCTATAACAGCTGGAGGATTTAGTATGGTAAAAAGAATTAATAGAGCCATCGAGTTATTAGAAAATGGCCAACCTATCTACTATACGGGATTACATTCATTCTCCAGAGATTTTTTAACTTACGAACAAGGGAAAAAAGATTCAACAACATGGGCTGACTATATAAATATAGGCATGGAACATGGATCTTTCGACATGAGTGGATTAGAAGCATATATGGACGGTTTAGTTGATGGTGGTCCTACAGCGTCTGGGCATATCACTCCAACCGTAATTGTTGAACTTCCTGTTCAGGGAGAGGATGCAGCAATAATTAAATACAATTCCTGGCAAATCAGGCAAATCTTAGCTAGAGGCGTCCATGGAATATTATTATGTGAAGCATCGTCAGCAGAAGCAGTAGCTGCTTTTGTTGAATCTTGTAGGTACAAAATTAACGATATAGGGGTTGGTCATGGTCTCAGTGATGGAACAAGAGGGGTGGGTTCAGAATTCAAAGCTAAATTAAAATGGGGCATTACAGACGATAATTATTACAGGGCAAAAGCTGACCCTTGGCCATTAAATCCCCTAGGCGAACTTTTGTTGGGGCTAAAGATCGAGACACTCGAAGGATTAAACAAGTGTGAGCAGATTATTAGCGTTCCGGGCATTGGTTTTGCTGAAATGGGTCCGGGGGATATGTCTATGTCTATGAAAATCAAAAGAATTCTAAGTGATCATCCTGATCAGAGATTGAAAGATGCCTCAATAAGGGTTAAAGCGGCATGTGACGCAAATGGGGTTAAATTTTTGGATACAGGTACTCCTAGCAACATTATCGAAGTGATTGACTCTGGTGCCAGAGTCATATCTGGGCACAGTCAGGAAACAGCTGAACTAGGGAGGAAATATACTTGTAGAACAATGAAAGTTTAAAAAGAGCTGGTGCCGAAGGAGGGATTCGAACCCACACACCCTTACGGGCACTACGTCCTGAACGTAGCGCGTCTACCGTTCCGCCACTTCGGCATTTGGCCCCTCGTTGCTGTCGGATGAACTTGGTTACGCGGATGATGTGGGCGATCGAGGATTTGAACCTCGGACCTCTCGCGTGTGAGGCGAGCGCTCTAACCACTGAGCTAACCGCCCCTGCTATACCACATTACCAAATATGCGAGCGCTGTGGTTGTTCCTTAGCTTTCACCATACAATTTAGTGCTGCCGACAACAACTGAGAGTGGCAACGACAGGATTTGAACCTGTGACCTAGCGCTTATGAAGCGCCCGCTCTAACCGCTGAGCTACGTTGCCGTAGGGAAAATCGTTCAGTATCTTATATCCAGAACTAACGGGTGTCAACGCAAAAGACGGTAGATAAATGTTATTTACGAGGATCTTTTTAAGACCACTTTGTTGTTTCAAATTTCAAGTAATGAGAGCAAATATTGAGGAGTTGGTTAAGGATTGCTATTCTTGAATTGTAATTAAACCGATTGTGTCTAACTTGTATGTATGACCGTGTCTTGGGTAGACTAAGTGTTGAGGTCTATAGCTTAGGTGAAACTTTGAACCTTAGAGTGGTTATCCCCAGATACCATATAGTGAAGAGAATTATAAGAATGAATAGTGAGTTGATCGACTGTGGGTGAAACGCTGTATGAGGCCGCAAATTAAATAACTTTCGGAGGTAATATTGTGCCGGCTTATGCCGTTCTAGGTGCTCAATGGGGAGATGAAGGTAAAGGTAAGATAGTAGATTTCCTATCCAAAGAAGCTGCGATTGTAGCAAGATTCTCGGGTGGAAATAACGCAGGACACACAGTGATGAATCATCTGGGTACTTTCAAGTTGCACTTGATACCTGTCGGAGTTTTTTGGCCTGAATCTATAGGGGTTATAGGTAACGGAGTGGTTGTTGACCCCGATGGATTGCTTCAGGAAATAGATGGGCTTGAGCAAAAAGGTATAGATTTGAAAGATAGACTAATGGTAAGTGAGCGGTCACATATTGTTATGCCATATCATGTTCTTTTAGATGAATTGGCTGAAGTCGCCCGGGGTAATAAAGCAATCGGCACGACAGGACGTGGTATAGGTCCAGCGTATACGGACAAGGCAGCTAGGGTAGGGGTGCGCATTGCGGATTTGTTAGATTTGGAAGCGCTTTTTCCAAGGCTAGAAAATGTAATGGCCCATCACAACGCAGTGATTGAAAAGGTGTATGGAGGCACGCCTCTAGCAGTAGACCAAGTTTTCGAGAAATGTAAACAATGGGCGTTGAGACTCATGCCGTTTATAGGTCCGGTTGAACACGTTGTGTATGATGCTTTGCTGTCGAACAAAACGGTGCTACTTGAAGGTGCTCAAGGTGCTTTGCTTGATCTTGACCATGGCACTTATCCTTATGTCACGTCATCCCATCCAACTATTGGTGGAGCATGTACTGGATTAGGTTTACTCCCGGATCAAATACAGTCTATATTGGGTGTTTTTAAGGCTTATAGTACCCGGGTAGGTCATGGACCCTTTCTAACAGAGTTGCATGGTGAAGTAGGTAGTAAAATACGAGAATTGGCAGGTGAGTTTGGAACAACGACTGGTAGAGCCAGAAGAGTTGGATGGTTTGACTCAGTGGCGGCTAGATATAGCGTTAGAGTTAATGGATATACTTCTCTAGTTTTGACTAGATTGGATGTGCTAGACAGTTTCGATTCAATTAAAGTTTGTACTGCTTACGAACTCGATGGGAAAATAGTAACTGATTTCCCTGGCAGCGCAGCATTACTAGAAAGGTGTACACCTATCTATGAAGAATTTGAGGGATGGGATATTCCCACGGCTGGAATAACGGAATTTGGAGATCTTCCCGTGGGCGCAGTGAATTACGTGCGTCGATTGGAGAGTCTTGTGGGAAGGTCTTTCAATATAATTTCAACTGGTCCATATAGGCATGAGACTATTGAAATTAGTCCTATGGTCAACAATTAGTAGATTTCCTAACACTTGCTAATTGCGCTTAGATCATCAGTTTAGACTGGTAAATCAATATCGTATTGATCGATTATAGGATCAAACTTTGATGTGAAACCTGCGTCTGCCGGCCACATAGGGAGTCGAGGACTACCTGCTCTGAAACCAGATTTGTTAACGGCATATTTGATAGGTATTGGATTTGTTACCCAAAATAATGCTTTGAATATTGGCAGCAATCGGCGATGTTCAATTGCAGCACTGCTGATGTTTTGTTGAAGAATCAACTCCATCATCTTCTTGATTTGAAGGCCAATTATATTTGAAGCAACACTTACAATTCCAAAGCCACCAACGCACATGATTTGAAATGTTTCATCATCGTTACCCGACCAAACCATGAAGTTATCGGGGGATTGATCGATGATTTCAGTGATTTGAGGGAAGTCGCTGGAGGCTTCTTTTACTCCCACGATGTTATCTATTTGGGCCAAACGCAGGGTTGTACCAGCAGTCATGTTCAGTGAAGTTCTGCCGGGAACGTTGTAAAGTATTCCAGGGAGACTAGTTGATTCCGATATTACTTTGAAATGTTGAAACAGGCCTTCTTGAGTAGGCTTGTTATATGCCGGAACGGTAAGTAAAAGACCGTCAACATAAACTTTTTCAGCCTCTTTTGAAAGCTCGATAGATTTGTTGTGATTATTATCAGTTGTCCCGGCTATCACTGATGCAGTGTCGCCCACAGCCTCTTTCACTTCCGCAAAAAGGCGTATTTTTTCGTCGTCCGACATCGATGGGGATTCTCCGGTTGTGCCACCGATGACTAGTCCGTCTGAACCTGATGCCACCAGAGATGTAGCCAATTTTCTTGCTTGCTTGTAATCTAAATTACCGTTTTCGTCAAACGGTGTGATCATGGCTGTTAGGAGTCTACCTATTTGGGTCATGTGTGCCTTCTCCTGTTAGAGGTGCATTAGATCTCGTACCAGTAATTCTTCTGCTATTTGTATAGCATTAAGGCCAGCCCCTTTACGCAGGTTATCAGATACAATCCATGCGGTGATACCGTTTCTTTCAGACAAATCTTCCCGAATCCGTCCAATATAAACATCGTCTTGTCCTTCTGCAACTATCGGCATAGGATACACTGAGTCACTAGGGTCGTCTAGCACTCTAATGCCGGGAGCAGATTCTAATATAGACCGAGCTTCTGTGGCTGACATATGACTTGATAGTCCAATATGAACTGATTCACTGTGTCCTATTGAAACCGGTACTCGGACACAAGTAGCTGAAATTTTAAGATCTGGGTTTTCCATTATCTTACGTGTCTCAAGGATCATTTTCATTTCTTCGTTGGAATAACCGTTATCATGGAAATCGTCTATATGCGGTATCAAGTTGAATGCTATTTGATGAGGGTACACATCGGATTTAACTGGTTTGTTTTGCAGTATATCCGATGATTGAGCTTTCATTTCTTTTACCGCTGCCGCGCCAGTCCCCGATACTGATTGGTATGTGTCGGCAATCACTCTTTGCACTGGATTTATTGCATTAAGTGGCTTTAACAACATGACTAGGGGAGTTGTTGAGCAATTAGGGATCGATATTATTCCCTGGTGTGTTTCCAAAGCCTCAACGTTAACTTCTGGAACAACTAAAGGTACTTTTGGGTCCATTCGAAAAGCTGAACTGTCATCTATGACTACAGCACCTTGCGCGGAAGCTAGTGGAGCAACTTCTTTACTGACTGAGGTGGTAGCTGATATAAATGCTAGGTTCACTTCACTGAGCAATTTGGGTGTGACTTCTTCAACTGTTATATTTTCACCCATTACTTTAAGATTGGTTCCAACGGAATTTTTACCACATAGGCGGATACTAGTCGCAGGGAAATTGCGTTCCTCCAAAATATTTAAAAAAACTCTTCCAACAGCTCCTGTTGCGCCTATCACTGCAATTTTACATTCTTGCAAGGGACACTCCGTGTGACTCTAAATCGGTGTCATTAATTAATCAATTTGAAATACGGATCAAGTTTACTGGAAATGTAGTTATGTTGAAATCGAATCTAAGTGCCAAAGTCTTATATGCCTAGGATGTTTTCAAGGCCAATAGTTAGTCCGGGATTTTTGTGGACATGATTTATTGCCATGACAACTCCAGGCATGAAGCTTTGTCTGTTAATCGAGTCGTGACGAATAGAAAGTGTTTGGCCTAATTCGCCAAATACTATTTCATGATGCGCGACGCGGCCGGGCATTCGAGAACTGTGAATGTTGATGCCTTTATGTAGGCCTCCTCTTGTTCCGGCAATGGTGTTTTTTTCAGGAATGTTAGACTCAAAACTATCACTTTTCCCAGAGATTGCTGCTTGAGCTATTGCCACAGCTGTTCCAGATGGAGAATCGATCTTTGCCTCGTGATGAGTTTCGGTCAGGTCTGCATATTTGAAAAACCGACTAGCCACTTTTGTCAGATGCATCATAACTGCCATACCGATTGCAAAATTGGGAGCAATAAATATGCCGATTTTATTTGTGTATGCTAAGTTTTTAATCTCTTTGATATCTTTTTCAGTCATCCCTGTAGAACCTACCACTATGGATTTACCATATGAACAGCAGGTCTTGATAGCAGACAGTGCGCCTGATGCATTAGTAAAATCTACTACAACGTCGGAATTCTCAAAGCCAGCCAGCGAATCGAGTGAACCAGAAACAGGAATCTTCCCGGAATTGTTGGGGAGCGATATCTCACCTTGTTTTGCAGTGTAGTCTGCTCCCCCGATTGGGACCAGATTGGATTCACTACAAACGGCATTCAAAACCTCTTGTCCCATTTTACCGAAGATACCGTTGACAACTACTTTTATCTCGCTCAAGATCTAACTCCTAGTCCGCTGGATTGTAACTAGCTTGACCTAGGCCTGCGGTGATCGGGTCTTGTATCGCCGCGTCGATTTCTATCTCTCGGGCCTCCGAATTTAGGTCTTGGTGGTCGGTCCGATCCTCTTCTACCTTCAGATTGAGACTCTCTGCCAGATCCTCGGAAGGGCTCTGAGGAACGTTCACTGCTCGGGCCAGATGAATCTTCATCTAGAAGCATTCGGCGAGAAAGACTGATTTTACCGGAAGGATCCTTGGCCTTGACTACAACGGTTATCTCTTCTCCTAACTCTACCTCGTCTTCAACACTGGGGACGTGGTGATCTGCTAACTCACTTATATGTACCAGTCCATCTTTACCAGGTAAGAGTTCAACGAATGCTCCGAATGGCGCGATCTTAACTACTTTTCCGGTAAATATTTCTCCGACTTCAATCTCTCTGGTCAGGTCACTGATTCTTTTTATAGCTTTGTCAGACGCTAACCCATCAGTTGAACCTATTATGACTGTACCATCGTCCTGCACATCTACGGTGGCACCAGTTTCCTCTACGATACTCCTAATAGTTTTCCCTCCCGGCCCAATCACAGCCCCTATTTTGTCAACAGGAACTGAGATACTAACTATCCTGGGTGCATATGGACTCATCTCTTCACGTACTTCGGGGATAGCTTCGTGCATCTTATCGAGGAGGAATAATCGTGCTTCACGAGCCTGCTCAAGAGTGTCTTGTATAACATCCATGGATATATATTTCACTTTGATATCCAGTTGTATCGCAGTGATCCCTTCTTTTGAACCTGCCACCTTAAAATCCATATCTCCTATGTGATCTTCGAGGCCTTGAATATCCGTCAAAGTTACATATTTGTCGTCCTCACCTGTGATAAGACCGATGGATATACCAGCCACTGGTGTTTTTATAGGAATACCTGCATCCATTAGTGCCAAAGTACCTGCGCAAACGCTTGCCATGGAAGTACTTCCGTTGGAACTAAGTGCTTCGCATACAATTCTAAGCGTATAAGGGAAATCATCTTCATCCGGCAGTATTGGAGCAATTGCTTTTTCTGCTAATGCACCGTGCCCTATTTCTCTTCGGCCCGGAGATCCTACCCTGCGTGCTTCTCCAACTGAATATGGAGGGAAATTATAGTGCAGCATAAAGGTTTTGGTATCTTCAGGACTTAAAGTATCAACTTTTTGTGCGTCTCCGACTGACCCCAATGTAACTATCCCTAATATCTGGGTTTCACCTCGCGCAAAAAGGCCTGTTCCGTGTGTTCGTGGAAGTAGTCCTACTTCTGCAGAGATAGATCTGATTTCCTTAGCTCCGCGACCGTCTGGCCTGGGACCACCGTCAATAATTCGCTTACGGAATTCTCCCTCCATCAAAGATTCTACGGCATCTTTGACTTCGTTTTGGTCATGATCAGCGTCTAGTGACTCAGTGAGTTCGTCTGATAATGACTTTACGGCGTCTTCAAACCCATTGTTATCGAGTAAATCAGATACTTTGTGTCCGGCAGTGTCTTTTACTAACTGACCCAATTCCGGCGAAAAACCATGGAAATGGAAAGACGATTTTTCCTTCCCGATCGTATCAGCCATTTCTTCTTGCAGTTCAATGACTTGCAGGTTTACGCTTTGAGCTTGTTTGATTGCTTCGAACATTAGGTCCTCCTGGACCTGCTCTGAACCTGCTTCAATCATTACGACACCATTCTTCGATCCTGCCACAAGCAAGTCCAGTTTAGTTTCTTGAAGTTGTTCAAACGTTGGATTAACGATCAACTGATCGTTAATATAACCCATGCGAGTGCCACTTATTGGGCCGTCGAATGGTATATCGGAAATGGTTAAAGCTGCAGATGCCCCTATGATTGAAAGGGGTTCAAAAGGATTTTCTTGGTCAGAAGAAAAAGGAGTGAGGATAACTTGGACTTCGTTTCGAAACCCATCAGGGAAAAGTGGTCGTAATGGCCTGTCGGTCATACGGGCAATCAACGTCGCATTAGTACTTGGCCTACCTTCTCTCCGAAAAAAACTGCCAGGTATCTTTCCTCTGGCGTACATGCGCTCTTCGAAGTCTACAGTGAGCGGGAAGAAATCGATACCTTTTCTGGGCTCTGTCATAGTGGCCGTTGCCAGCATGACGTTGTCACCATATCTGAGTACTACTGATCCACTTGCTTTTTGAGCCAACTTGCCGGTTTCGAAAGCAAGGGGCATAGAACCTAATTGACATTCAAAATGAGAAACCATTTGATGAGAAGACCTCCTGTTGGGAAATCCTGAGAAAGAAAGAAATTGCTTGGAAGAAATGTAGTAATTACTACCTTCTCAAGCCAAGTTTTGATATCAGCGTTCTGTAGCCGCCCAAATCTTCTCGATTTAGATATCGAAGCAACCTGCGTCGCCTTCCTACCATTTGAAGCAAACCACGACGCGTTGACTCGTCGCGTTTGTGCTTCCTGAGATGGTCTGTTAGACCTTTGATGCGTGAAGTTAGTACCGCGATCTGTAATTCCGTGGACCCAGTGTCCTGATCACTCTTGCGATATTCTTCAATGATGGCCTGCTTTTCGGCCTTGTCCAATCGTCTCTCCTAAAGGATCTCTTACTATTTTATACTTTTAATTTCCATTGATTGTAGCACGACAAGGTAGATTTAATCAATTCAACAAGATTGTCAGCAGCTACGAAAATGAGAACAATTGTTTGGGAATGGACTTGCTGTCAGTCAGAATCATCACTTTTTAGCTAGGTGGAGTTCATATATAAATTCCCTAACGGCTTTCTCGAATCCTGCAGGATTATCTCCCATAACCAGATGCCCTGCGCCGGCAACTGTGCTCAAACGACTGTTTTTAATTCTTTTGTGTAGTTCGTTTGCCGTGTCAAGATTCACCATATCGCTGTTAGATCCGATAACCACTAGGGTAGGGATATCCAACATTTCTATGTGATTCCAAAGCAATTCCGCGTAATCAGGACCAGGGACTTTGCGATTCGGTGAACGCAAGACTTTATCGTATTTCCATGTCCATTTACCGTTGGACAATTGCTTAAGGTTATGCATGATGCTTCCTTTAATTTGGTCAGCGGGTCGGCTGGGATTGTATTCTTGGACTCGCTTTACAAAATCATCAATCGAATCTAATTCATCCTCTCCTTGTACAAATTTCCTCATTCTTTCAGATCCTGTTTTTTGCATGGATGGTGCGGAATCTACTACAACCAGCGCTCTGACTCTGCTTGGATGATTTGCCGCGAAAGAAATAGCGTTGCGTCCTCCCATGGAGAGGCCCATAACTACTAAATTGTTCAATTCTAGTGCCTTTACTATCAAGTGCAGATCAGTCCAATAACTCTCAGGGGAGTAGTCTCCTGAGTCTGACCAATCACTGTCTCCGTGCCCTCGTTGATCCAGTGAAAGCACTCTAAACTTGTCGCATAGAGCTAGAGCTACGAAATCCCAAGAATGACAAGTTTGGGCATAGCCGTGGAGCAGTAGCATTGGTGGGTTAGATGGGTCACCCCATTCTAGGTAATGAAAACGGCGAGTTCCAATTTGGATGAACTTGTCCCTTGGTACAGCTTCCGAGCTAAATGATACTCCCATAGCTCTTGCAGCGTCATAGAGTGTCATGCCGTGTTCGTTATTCGGTTTTGACATATACAAACTCCTTTATGATCGACGGGGAGGATGTTTGATTGAACCTATATAGGTGGGTGTTGATTATGCCAATCAGTCGCCTGTTCGAAAGCATATGCAGCTTTAAGGACAGTGTCCTCCGAGAATACTCGGCCTGCAAATTGGATACCTAATGGCATTCCAGCGTTCGAAAGTCCACATGGGACTGTAATGGTAGGCAATCCGCATATATTGAATGGCCGAGTTAGTCTTGGCAATAACGATGTTGTCTCATGTTTTGCACCATCGATGGTTGTTTCAACAGAGCTGAATTTCGGAGCTCCTATTGGTACTGATGGCACTAGCAGTAATTCAAATTCTGACATTATTTTTGATAATTCATTGTTGAACAGCGAGCGGGCATTTTGAGCCACAACGTAATCCGTAGCTGGCAACAGCGAGGAAGATTGTAGCCTATCTAGGACATCAGTACCAATTTGATCAGGATGATTTCTAATGTTCATGTAATGTACAGCTGCAGCCTCCGCCATCATTATTGGTCCTGATATTGACAACGATCTCTCGAGTATAGGCACGGAAATTCGTTTAATATCGGCGCCCAGTTTCTCCAAGATTTTTACTGCATCATCAAATGTCCTGCGGACGTCTGGATCAAGGATGTTGAAGAAGTATTCGTCAGGGATACCAATACGCATGGATGTGATGCCGTCTTCCAGCATAGAGTTAAAGTTTTTTGTGGGGACGTCAACCGAGCTTGGATCCTGATGGTCATATCCCGAGATTGCGTTAAGCATAAGCCCTGAATCAGCAACATTTCTGGTCATTGGCCCGACAGTATCTAGTGTAGAGCTCAACGGATATATCCCGTATCTGCTGACTCGACCGAATGTTGGTTTGAGTCCAACTATCCCGCAGAGTGCGGATGGGATGCGTATGGAACCCCCTGTGTCGCTCCCCAGAGACCCCATTAATTGACCTGAAGCTACTGACGATGCTGATCCTCCGCTGGAACCGCCTGTGACGCTTTCTAAATCCCATGGGTTGTGAGCATTTCCATAGTGTGGGTTAGTACTAGTTGGTCCAAAAGCGAATTCATGCATCTGAAGTTTTCCAACGATTATTGCCCCAGCACTTTTCAATTTTCCCGTAACGGTTGCATCATAATCAGGTGTGAAATTTTGGAAAATTTGAGATCCTATGGTTGTTCGTATTCCCTTTGTGTAGCAGAGATCTTTCAAGCCTATTGGGATTCCGTGGAGAGGGCCTAGATATTTGCCGGATGCGATTGATTTCTCAGCTAAGTAAGATTCTTCAATCGAAGTTTCTTCAAGTAATGTTATGAAGGAATTTGTGTGGCCATCGGTTTCAGCAATACGGTCCAGATGCGAGCGCATCAACTCTACGGGGGAAAGGTCACCACGGGATATTAGCTCCGAAGCTTCCTTTATCGATAGATAGTACAGCTCATTTTGTCTCACCATTCACATCCGTTCTGGATCGAATCGGAAATCAGGTTCCGTGGTGGAAAGATCTAGCCGCTCGTTTTCTTTAGCCAGATTCAAAAGACGCTGTAGGTGTGGTTGTAATTCTATTGCTCGTTGCTCGGTTATATCTAGGCCAATGATCTGAGCCATGCCTAGTACAGATGTTTTGGTCACTGTATATTTTGTCATCTAGAAATCTCCTGAATAAACCTGTTTAATGACGAAGTGTACTAACTGATTGGCGCGATATATCTACACTCGAAAAACAAATTGTATAAGTTGAGGACTTCTTCATTAGTAATGAAATTTATTCTACCGTGACCGATTTTGCTAGATTACGAGGTTGGTCAACATCACATCCTCGATAGACTCCCATATGGTATGCGATGAGCTGCATAGGAATGGCCATCAGTAGTGGGTTAATGAGGTTAGAAACTTTAGGGATAAACAAAGAGTTGTCAGTTTTGGCATTCACCTCTTGGTCACCCTCTGTAGCAATTGCTATTATTTTGCCACCACGCGCTTTAACTTCACTAATGTTACTTAGCATTTTTTCGTATAGGTTGTCTTGAGGGATGAGACTTACTACAGGCATATTCTCGTCAATCAAAGATATTGGCCCATGCTTCATTTCTCCGGCGGGATATCCTTCAGCATGGATATAACTAATTTCTTTGAGTTTTAAAGCACCTTCCATAGCTAGAGGGAAATTGATTCCTCTTCCGAGATACAGGAAATTCGAATAACGCGCGTATTTCTGAGCTAGTTTCACGTATTGACCTTGATTAGCTACAAGGGAGCCAATCATTGCCGGAACGTGGGCCAGTTCCTCGATTGCTTTCTGGAAATATGACTGTGTTATATTGCCTCTCTTGAAACCTAGATAGAGCGCGAGGATATACAAGTTAGACAGTGAATTTGTGAATGTTTTTGTGGCAGCAACTCCTATTTCCACTCCCGCTCGAATTTGTATCGTCGATTCTGCTATACGGCTAGTTTGAGTTCCTGGGTAATTACACAGAGTGATTTGTTTGGCTCCCTTATTAGACGCTTCGCTCATAGCAGCCAAAGTGTCCGCCGTTTCACCTGATTGGCATACAGAAATAACCAGGGTGTTTGGACCAAGGATGGGTTCCCTATATCTGAATTCAGAAGAATTGTCTATTTCAGCGGGTATACCTGCCAATGATTCTATCCATATTCGCCCGACCATTGCGGCATGAAGACTGGTTCCCATTCCGATTAATACTATTCTTTCTATTTCTGAAATTTCTTCATCCGAGTACGGAAGAGTTTCTAATTCCACAGCTTTTCTGTCGAATTTAACACGTCCTCTGAAGGTATTCATCATAGATTCAGGCTGTTCGTGGATCTCCTTTAACATGAAGTGCTTGAATTCCCCTTTTGCTGCTGATAAAGGATCATAGTTGACTATAGAGGGACTCTTTTTTATTGGGTTCCCTTCCAATTCAATATAGTATGGACCTTCGGGTGAAACGAAAGCTATTTCATTACCTGAAAGATAGGCCACTTTCCTCGTATGAGGTAGAATTGCAGCCAAATCACTGGCTAAGAACATTTCATTTTCCCCGTATCCTATGACTATGCCACCAGCGTAGCCAATTCTGAAAGCAGCAATTTGAGCAGGCTTATTGTTAGAAATTAATACAACTGCATTAGCGCCCTGAAGACGTTTCGCAGTTGAAGTCAAAGCTGCTTCGAACGAGTTGTTTTCTTTTATGTACTCCTCGATGAGATGAGGGATGCATTCAGAATCAGTTTCGGATTGGAAAATATGTCCCTTGTCGATAAGTTCTTTCTTGATTTCAAGGTAGTTTTCGACAATGCCGTTGTGGACAACTATTATATCGTCTGTACAATCAGTGTGAGGATGTGCGTTTGTTTTGTTGGGAGTGCCATGAGTTGCCCATCTGGTATGACCCAAGCCTATTTTCCCATCTGGGATTTTGTTCCCTATGGAATCTTTGAGATTACTTAACTTACCGGCTGCTTTCAATACGTAGGGGGAGTGTTTGTGGTCGATAACAGCAAGACCCGTACTGTCGTACCCTCTGTATTCAAGACTGGACAGGCCTTTAATAAGAATAGGCGCGGCTTGTTTTTCCCCTGTGTAACCTATTATCCCACACATGTATTATTTCCCTTGCCAGCAATTTTGCATTAGATTAACAAATTAATTATCAGGTAGAGTGAGTTTGCTTTCAACTTCTTGGTGTTTGTTTACGTGCCTTGGTGATACGATATTCACCATGGTAACTTTCTGGTAACAATGCGGCGACTCGGCTCATTACCATATAAGTCAAAGATTCAAGCACTTCCTTTGAAGGTTTACCGTCTATTGGCGGTAAAGAAAATGCAGTACCAATCCGGATTCTGATTTTACCGGTAGGGTTGATCACCCTAAGCCAGTGCCCTATATTTTCTGTTCCGGTTATTCCCACGGGCAAAATGGATACCTGTGTTTTTAGGGCGAGTGAGACAACTCCACTGTGAGCTTTTCGCATTGAACCAGGGCTCCTTGTTCCTTCTGGGAATACCACCATTGCTTGACCATTTTCCAAACCACTTAATACCCATTTGTATGCCCGCATATCAGAATTTGTTCTGTTTACGGGAAATGCACCATAGGATTTTAAGAACCATTTGGTAACAGGTCCGCTAAAAAGGCTCTGTTTTGCCAAAAACCTGAGTCTCAGAGGGATACTGGTAACTAGTAATGATGGGTCTACGTTACTTTGATGATTGGCTACAATTATCAAAGGGCCCCTTGGAGGCACGTGATCTCTACCTTCAACGGAGTATTCGGCGAACATTTTGAGGCTGATATTTTGGAGAGACCTACATATAGAATAAACAGTGTTCATACAATCTTACCCCACAATGTCGATTATAGACCTAACTACTTCATCCACTGTGAGATTGTCGGTCCTAATTTTTATTGAATCTGCAGAGGCTCTGAGGGGTGATTCTTTACGCTGGATATCGATTTTGTCACGTTGGGAAATATCCTCGACCACACTTTTAAGGTTTAGCTTTGAGTTATTAGCGGCTAGTTCTATATATCGTCTTTTGGCTCTTGTCAAAACTGCAGCGTCTAGGTAAATTTTGTAGTCGGCGTTAGGTAATACAACAGTTCCAATATCTCTTCCGACCATTACAAGAGAAATTTCTTTTGCCATATCTTGCTGATGTTTTACAAGAATCTTTCTAACATCTTGCAATTTAGAAACAAGAGAGACTTTGGATTCTACGATAGGGTCTCTAAGACGGTCGGTTACATCTTCACCGTTGACTAAAAGTATTTCAGAATTCCCGTCGGTCAAAAAAATCATATTGAGGTTTTCACACAAAGTTGTGAGAGATTCAACTTCTTGGATATCTAAATTTTTTGAAATGGCAGCCCATGTGACTGCTCGATACATTAATCCGGTGTCGATAAATTGAAAACCTATCTTTTGGGCGAGAAGCCGCCCGACTGTGGTCTTTCCTGAAGCAACAGGACCATCTATAGCTATGGAAATTTTTTGTTTCAAGCGAGGGTTGCTTTCAATTTTTGCTTATGTTGTGAATTATACTATTGCTGGCATAAGTTCTAATCAATATAATCTTAATCCTCATTACTTGAGATTAACAGATTAATGTTCAAGGAGTACATAATGAGGAAAATTATCGGGATAACCGCCACCAAAGATGCTGATTTAGACCGGTTTTATGAATTGGTACCGTCTGATGTTGAATTGAAGAGGATTGATGTGGATGAACCAATCTCAATTCAAAGTCAGCAGATGTCTGGTGTGGTGTCACTGCTTCATATGGGAAATCCTTACAAAAAATTTGACATAGACTTGGCAAGATCGTGTCCTAGTTTACGTCTTGTTCAATCTACGAGTGCAGGAGTAGACAGATTTGATGTCACTGAATTAGCAGAGTTAGGTGTCAAAGTAGCGAACAATAATGGAGGTAATTCCATAGCGGTGGCTGAGCATACAATATCATTGATGGTCAGTGTTTACCGTAAGCTCGCACTGCAATTCGAGTCCGTTTCTAAAGGTGATTGGATGGGTGAAATTCGGCAAACTTGGGGACCTAAAGCTCATGAGATAGCAGGAAAGACTGTTGGCGTTGTTGGGTTTGGGCACATAGGTTCTAAAGTTGCTCGACGCCTTATGGGCTGGGAATGTTCGGTAATTTTCCATGACCCTGATATTAGTGTAGAAGAAGTTTCTCATGATATGAATGTAAAATCTGTATCCATTGATGAGTTGTTGATTAGTTCGGATATAGTGAGTCTACACGTTCCCTTAAATGCATCTACGCGTGGAATGATAGGAGAGGAAGAACTTGGGAAAATGAAACCAACTGCGATCTTGATAAACACATGCAGAGGACCAGTTGTAGATGAGAAGGCTCTTATCAGTGCGCTGAGGTCCGGGGAAATTGCTGGAGCGGGCCTCGATGTTTTGGAACAAGAACCTTCTGAAGCAGGTAATCCCCTTCTAGATATGGAAAATGTCGCGATAACACCGCACTTGGCAGGGATGTCTATTGAAAGCGGACCCAGAAGTTCTAATTTTGCTATAGAAAATCTTATCAGAGTTGCTAGAGGACAGGATCCACTGTCAGTGGTATCGTCGGTGTAGGCTAAACTGAACTTATTTTTGACATCAGTACTGATGGATTGTCATTGAGCAGAGTGCTGACATTTTTAAATTCGAGTCCTGCACCTAATGCAACGTTTCTTGCATGTGCAATGGTCAGAAGATCTTCTGGGGCGTGCGCATCAGAGTCTAAGATAGTAAGTGCCCCAGAGGCATCAGCTATCTTAGCCACATGTCCATTGGAGAGACTATGCCCTTTACGAGCTGAAATTTCCAAGAAAATCCCGTTTGAGGATGCTATCTTTGCTTCTTCTAGGGTGATTAATCCAGGGTGAGCAAGGATATCTACATAGTCGGATTTGACTGCAGCCATATTGGTTCCGGGAACTACTGGTTCTACCAGTGTTTCACCGTGAACGTTCACAATTTTAGCACCCATTTTTTTTGCTTCGTGAGCCAAACTGTCAATATCGTCGATTGGTGTGTGTGTTATCTCCACTCCAGGTAAAGCAAGGATATCCCACCGCTTAGATGCCATTGCACAATCAGTAATCAAAGTTTTCAATACGTGTTCGAGATTACCGGGCCCAACGTGGTCTGTGACAGCAATGGTCAGATAACCAGAATCAATAGCCCGACTGATGAGTTCTATAGGTGATAGCACTCCGTCACTTAGGAACGTGTGCGTGTGAAAATCATGCAATGCTTACTCCTGATAATGTATTACTGTAGCTGAATTTCTTGATCAAGGTCAATTTCCATCTGTAGGACCGTTATAAACGTACTTCTCTGGAAGTTCGACGGATATATTCAGAGCCAAAAGCGTCCTTTCAGCTAAGAAATCAATAGTCTCATCTAATCCTGTGTGTTTTAGATAAAATGGAGGATGAGGGGGTAGTATAGTCACACCTTGGTTCGCTAGGTGGGCCATGTTCTCAAGGTGGATGGCATTTAATGGTGTCTCTCTTGGAATTATAACGAGTGGACGCTTTTCCTTGAGGGTGACATCTGCAGCTCGTCTTACCAGGTTATCTGCTAGGCCATTTGAAACGGCCGACACGGTGGTCATACTGCATGGGACAATAACCATTCCCCGAGTTGCGAATGTTCCACTTGCAATCGGTGCATTTAGTTCACCGATCGGATGGTTGCTGATCGAGCCAAAGTCTGACCATCGTTCTAGGGCTAATCCGAAAGATTCATTCATTTCTTCTACCCAGACTAAACGTCCTGCCGCCGAAATTATTGTCACAACTGGTACTTCACTCAATAAAAGGATTTTGATTACTGCGTCAGCCATTGAGGCTCCACTTGCACCTGTTATGCCTACCACAATTGGCGAGCTAGTATTTACCAATTTATTGGATGTATTCAATATACATACCTCTGTGGAAATCTTAATACTACGATAACATGGCTGATAGGGTTCCGATCAATACCGCGATCGAGACGTAGGCGTTGGTTCGTAGAAACGAGGGGCCTATATTTGATGCCCCGATTTTATTTAGGCTTATATGCTTGTATACGAGCACCAAGGCTGCTAAGAAACAGCCAGCGTAATAAGGCCATGATAAGTCATCTGACCAGCCTGCCAGGAACAGGAATGAAATTGCTCCGATATCCATTAAAACCGCAACTTTAACAGATGTTCGTTCTCCAAATGTTTGGGCCATAGAATGAAGGCCTCTTTGTATGTAATAATCTCGATCTTGGATGTGATAGATGATATCAAAACTGGCAGACCAGAATGCCACTGAGGCAGAGAGTAGAAATGGAGTTAGGGCAACGCTGTTGGTAATCCCGATCCATGCGCCCATTGGTGCAATGCCTAGCGCCAATCCTAGCCCGATGCTCGATGCCCAAGTAAACCTCTTAGCGTACGAATATAAGGTCAGATAAACTGCTGCTACAGGTGCCAAGTAGAGACATAGGGGACCTAATTTCCACGCACAAATGATGAATATCCCTAGTGCTGAGATAGACATAGTACCCATCTCGTAGATTCTAAGTTGGCCTGATGGTAAATGGCGTTGTTTCGTTCTAGGATTACGAGAGTCTATTTGGTGATCCACTATTCGGTTCATAGACATACCAAATGTGCGAGCACCTACCATTGCGAGTGTTATCCACAAAAAATGTGACCATGTAGGTAATCCGTCACTCGCTATTAGCATCGAGGAATAAGCGAACGGTAGCGCGAAAACACTTTCCTTATACTGGATGGCATCTAACAGGAGAAGAAGTTTTTTTAACAATTAATGTGATATCTCTTAGCGATGTATTTTAGATCCCGAATTTGCTCCACTTCTTATCTACAATCTGACGAATTGAATCACTCATAACTATATCCGGCGGCCATTCTTTACTACGCCCAACTTCCCCAAGCTTCGCCGTCGCGTCAATCCCCATCTTACTACCGTAACTGGCAGTAGGTGATGAATGATCAAGATCGTCTATAGGGCCATCGGCGAATACAACATCGCTAGCCGGATTAAGGTTATTGGTTACTCTCCACGCAACTTCTGACAGATTTTGTACGTCTACAAAATGATCGACAATTATTATGCACTTTGTCAAAGAAAGTAATCCTAATCCCCATATTGCATGCATTACTTTACGAGCGTGCCCAGGATATTCTTTTTTTATTGAGACTATAGCCAAATTGTGGAATGTCCCTTCGGCTGGCATATTTATATCAATTATCTCAGGCATGGTCATTTTCATTGCGGGAAAAAGAAGTCTGACAGCGGCGTTGCCCATGAAAAAATCTTCTGATGGAGGCTTTCCGACTATCGTTGTGGGATATATAGGGGACTTACGGTGAGTGATGGTTTTTAGGTGGAACACAGGATATTCATCTGGTGGTGAATAGTATCCAGTATGGTCCCCAAATGGCCCTTCAGTTTTTAATTCACCAATGTTTACGTAACCCTCAAGTATGTATTCTGATTCGGCAGGGACTTGGACATCTATGGTCTTGCACTGGACCATTTCAACAGACTTTTCACGGACAAATCCAGACACGGCAATTTCATCCATGTCGGGCGGTAATGGAAGGGCGCCTGACCATATTGTAGTTGGGTCTGCACCTATCGCAATAGCCACTTCCATTTGGCCAATAGACCTTTCTAGACCCTTTCTGTAGTGATTAGCTCCTACTTTGTGAGTTTGCCAGTGTAGTCCAGCTGTCTTTGAGTCGTACACTTGCATTCTGTATATCCCAACATTACGTTGACCTGATTCTGGATCATGACTGATCACCAGTGGTAATGTTATGAATCTGCCTGCATCCATTGGCCAACATTTCAACACAGGCATTATATTTAAGTCAGCGTCTTCTTCTCCAATCACCACTTCTTGGCACGGGGCTTTCTTTATCGTCTTTGGTTGTGAACGTGCGATACTCGCTATTTTACTAACCGCCCGAAGTTTTTCTATGATCCCTTGGGGAGGGTTCTGTACCAGTCCCAATAGCTTTTCTACCCGCTTTGATAGCTCGTCTACATGGTTTACTCCAAGAGCCCATGCGGTTCTTTGGTGTGTCCCGTACAAATTTATTAATATTGGGGTTGAGTATCCATAAACATTCTCAAACAATAAGGCAGGGCCTCCTGACTTTACTGTCCTATCAGCAATTTCTGTAATTTCCAGATCTCTATTCACAGATTCTTGTATGCGGCGTAAATCGCCTTTTGATTCTAAATAATCAATAAAATCCCGGATGTTTTTTGCAGTCATTATGTTGTATCCCATGCGGAGTGTTTTCTTATGTTAGTCGAAGACAAATTTGAACGAAATTGAGCTTCAGGTATTGGAGAGAAAATCTTGGAAAATCCTTCCGGAATCTGTATGTTTTCCAAAGTCATGAAATTACCGTTTTGCTCTCGGCCTGCTACAAGAAAGTCACATTTTGAATTCTTCAATTTTTGTAGAGCCAGTAACATTTGAGATTGGTTATTGTCGTAATAAGAAGGATTTACTAGCCGTTGAGCGGTGTCTACACCTATTATGAAGGTTCTGCCTGGAAATAGGTCAGCTTTTTTGTGAAATCGATCAGCATTGGTGATTACTATCGGTCCTTCGTTACTGAATTGTTGAATGCGGTGATGAATTTCATCAAGAGACAAAGGAGGCTTATCTACATTGGATATCGACAGTTCGTACAAAATGTCAGATTTCAAGATCGAAGATGCGATTTTTGCTAATTCTTTGTGACCATTATGAAGAGGGTGAAAGGAACCAGGAAGAATGGAACCATGCATATCTTCATCCGCTTTCATGTGGTTTTTGTCTACCAATACCGAATATATGTGATGAGCGAGCAAAGCATCAATAGGGTGGTCATATTTTTTCGAAGTTCTTTCTATCGTTTCTTCGCTGTTTGAAAGTTCTTCAGGGATTGTCATTTGTACACCCAGAGAATTGGCTAATGCTTCCAGAATAAGGTAGCTAACTATCCTGTCTTCTTCGGATCGATCTCGGCGACCCTTAACAAGTGACATGCTGTATGTGAATACAGCGTGGTTATTCCACACAGCGATATGGCATCTGTGGGGCCCCTTCTTGGTTTTGTTTGAGACGATTGAAGCAGTACAACCTATGCCAGTTACCGGTTCATTGTTGCTTCGTAGTGATATCGCTCTCTGGTAAGAATGCTTGGCCATAGATACGGCAGTTTCGAGATTGACTGGAGGGTTATCTATACCCAAAAAATCTGACATGCTTTTCCGTGAATACGGAGTGTTTATTTCAAGGATTGTTCCAGAAGCACCTGGAGTAGTTAATAGCCAAGTCAAGGCCTGAGCGCCGCCACCAGCGATGGCTATCGATGCCATGCCCTCTACCGAATGCAGCCTCTGAATGGTTGTTTGTATTAAAGGTTCCATGAGTTAATTGATCGGAGGTTGATTGCACTCAATAAAAATTTGTGTGTCAAGAATTTGCATTGTATGTACAGACCATACCTGAGTTTATTGGCGAACGTAAGTATGATGGTCTTTTCATGAATAAAAATGCTATGATATCGTATACGCTGTCTATGAAATCAAAAGTATTGACGGCAATGGATTTGAGACGTAACTCCTTTTTTGCTATGAGCAATATACCAATTAATTGAGTGTCGGTGTGAATATTAATAGCGAAGAAAAAAAGAATGTTCGTGAGGCCTGGAGTCTTAAACCGGGAGATCGCGTAGTTAGGCATCCGAGGCAGGATGAAATCCAGCCTATACAGCTAACCGTTCCTACTCCCAAGGTACCCTCTCGGGCACTGGGATCTCCGTTTTTGATCATTTACGCCTTTGCAGGACTCATTCTCATAGGAACAATTTTACTATTAATGCCATTTACCACAAAAGACGGAGATGTTTCTGTCCAAGTGGCCGCATTCACCGCTGCGTCAGCTGTTACCGTGACAGGCTTGGTTGTTAAGGATACTGCTGAATATTGGAGTCGCGGAGGCCAAATAATCATATTGAGCCTAATGTTTGTAGGTGGATTAGGCTTTATGACAATAGGAACGTTTTTGCTGATATTAATTGGTCAGAAGGTTACTCTCTCTCAAAGATTGTTGGTAAAAGAGAGCCTCGGAGTTAACCAAATTGGTGATCTTGCACAACTTACAGTTGGAATTGTGATCCTTGCTGTAGCAATTCAGATACTAGGGTTTTTTGCACTGCTATCCAAGTTTGTTCTACTTTACCCACTGTCTGAAGCTATATGGCAATCTGCTTTTCATGCAATATCAGGATTCAACAACGCTGGATTTGTTGCGTTGAATGAAGAGGCTGGACTAATTCGATTTAGATCTGACTGGTTGGTATTAGGAACAATCGGTATTTTGAGTTTGTTGGGTGCCATTAGCTATTGGGTTATTGTAGATGTGACGAAAGAAAGAAGGTTTTCGCTTTTAACCTTAACTGCTAAATTGGTATTGATATTTACTTTTGTAATAATTATTTCTACGGCCACAGTGTTCTTCTTTTTTGAATATGACAATCCCAACACATTAGCTTCGATGTCACTTCCTGATAAAATTGCTACATCATTATTTGAATCTATTAGCGGAAGGACAGCCGGCTTTACTACTGTCGATTTTGCGCAGACTAAAGATGAGACTAATTTCTTTATGTCTAGCGTGATGTTTATAGGAGGAGCATCGGGTTCGGTAGCTGGAGGTATAAAGATTAATACTTTCGCGATTATTGTGGTTGCTGTTTTGGCTGCGGTGCGTGGGCGTTCCCATGCGTCAATATTTGCAAGGGAAATTCCTCATTCGTTGGTTCAAAGAGCTTTGGTTATTGGTGCTATTTCGATTTCGTTTGTATTCCTAGTCGTGGTGGCGTTGTCTTTTTCAGAGACTGAATTCGATTTCATTGATCTTTTTTTTGAAGGAGTATCTGCCGCCGGCACGGTAGGTTTAAGTACAGGTATTACTCCGGACCTTTCTGGTGTCGGACAAATCATACTTATTATAGCCATGTTTGTTGGTAGGCTAGGGCCTCTGGCAATTGGGTTAGCAATGGCGCAGAGAACTGAACCGGATATCTATCGTTATGCTCAAGAACAGGTTACAATAGGCTAGCCTAAAGAGAGATAAAGTTTAGTCAGTTGAAACTAGTGAGGACTTGGCTCCTGAAAGGCGATAATGAAACAACAAGTAGCAGTAATTGGGTTAGGTAGATTCGGAACCAACGTAGTGGAATCACTTTATAATCTTGGCCACGATGTTTTGGCAATAGACAAGCGTGAGGACAGGGTTCAGAGTGTTATGAATCAATCCACTTATGCGCTAGCCGCTGACGCTACAAACGAAACTGTTTACAGAGAGCTAGGGATTCCTGATTATGATGCCGCCGTTGTTGCTATAGGCTCTGATATAGTTCCGAGCATAATGGCTTCAGTATTACTCAAAGATATTGGAGTGCCATATGTTGTTTCTAGAGCTTATAATCAGCTACATGGTAATACTCTTCAAAGAATTGGAGTAGATAAAGTTATTCATGCAGAGTCTGAGATGGGAGCTCGTCTAGCTCACAGCCTGTTTAATCCAAATGTGCATGAATATCTAGAGTTAACCTCAAATTATGGTATTAGTACTATGAAGGTGCCGGAAAGATTTTTCAGTATGAGTTTGAAGGAACTTGGATTCTCTGGGCCAAGGGACAAGTATGGTTTGGCCGCACTAGCATTGAGGAGAGGGAACGAGGTAACCCTTAATCCGGATATTGACGATCGGTTACAGGATGGTGACTTGGTTGTTTTGGCTGGAAGAGGTGAACTTCTAGATAAATTGGACTCTACATCAATCGAGAATGGTAAATCCAAAGGCCTAAAGAAGAATTAAATTCGGCAATCAACCTGCCTTGATGAAAATCGGACTTACATTGAATACTAAGTGCTGGCCATTTGAGGGCGAACGTGGTTAGATTCTGGAACAAAATTTTCAACAAAAACCGTTCGCCAAAATTCTATGGATCAATATTGGTGCCAGTAACTGGTCAATTTGCAGATGAGGAAGCAATAAAGACAGCTTGTGGAATGATAGAGCCCAACAAGGGAGTTCTTCATATACTTTATGTTATAGAAATTGAACGGATATATCCGATAGACGCTGAGATCAAAGCTGCCACAGCAAAAGGAGAGGATGTTCTGCGTCATATGGAGGAGATAGCAAAATCCTACAATTGTAGTGCTGAGGCAGAACTCATACAGGCTAGGCAGGCAGGATCAGCTATAGTACACGAATCAATGGAAAAAGATGCTGATGTGGTTGTAATGGGTATACAGAAAGGTCAGCGTTTTGGTGGATTTTCTTTGGGGAATACGGTTCCCTATGTGATCAAGAACGCCCAGTGTTCTGTAATATTGAAGAGGTTGGCCAAGGGATGAGAGAACTAAGCACTACAATGCCATATTCACAGTTACAATATCAAGGTAGGTTCTGATGCTTGATGAATTGCAGTGGCCTAGTTTCAGAGAAAATCGAGTGGTTATAATGGGGTGTGGCCAAATTGGTTCCTCCGTAGCCAATACGATGGCTGGCGGCCAAGGCTCTGTTCATGTAATAGACAAAGACCCCTCTGCGTTTGGGCTCCTTCCAGAGGCATTAATTGATGATGGACGCATCCTTGCATTGGTTGGTGATGGTACGTTGGAATCTGACCTTCGTAGAGCAAACACACAGGATTGCGACATATTTATAGCCGTTTCAGGAAAGGATGCATCTAACGCGTTGGCCGCGCAAATAGCCAAGATAATTTTTCAAGTCGAAACAGTGATCTGTAGAATGAATGATCAACCTAGCAAAAACATGTATGCGGAAGCTGGGATAGTTGCCATAAGCGTGGCTGAGATGGCCACAAACGCTATTATCAAATTCTCAGGAACGGACTGATGTATATAGTAATCCTTGGAGCTGGTACAGTTGGAGGAGCTATAGCTAAATGGTGTTTATCTCTTGACCATGAGGTGTCAGTAATAGATACCGATGTATCGAGATGTGCGGCTTTGGACGAGGAATTGGGTAGTGTGTCGGTTATAGGCGACGGGACTGATGCATCGGTATTGATAAGAGCAGGATGCAATAGATCTGATGTTTTTATAGGGACATCAGGCTTTGACGAAGACAACTTGGTTGCGTGCCAATTGGCCAGAAACGAATTTGGAGCTCTCAAAACCATAGCTCTTGTCAAAATACCAGAACATGAGGGATTGTTCACTAAGTTAGGTATTGATGTGGTCATTAATCAGACAGATATTTTGATTGATAGATTGAAAGGTGAGCTTGGAGATAGTGACGAGCGAATGATGGGCATAATCGAATGAGTCTTACATTGGGTTACTTGGGTCCAGCAGGATCTAACACGGAAGATGCGGCAATAAAATATGATTCCATCGTCACTCGCGTACCTTTCGATTCAATAAATAAAGTTGCAAAAGCCGTTGAATCGGGCGAAGTAGACGAGGGTATTGTACCAATCGAGAACAGTTTACATGGATCAGTGACAGACACTGTAGACATGTTGATTCACGACATATTATTGTCAATAAGGCAAGAATTGGTGTTGCCGATCAGACATTTTCTAATGGTTAAACCAGGTACTAAGTTACAAGATATCAGGGTGGTTTTCTCACATCCTCAGGCTTTAGCCCAATGTAACGTTTATCTGAGTGAATCTTTGAGTTCAGCTAGGCCTGTGGCTTCTCTGAGCACATCTGCTTCAGTTCAGGATATGTTGACTTCCAGTATTCCTGCCGGAGCCTTAGCTACTGAACGTGCTGCAGAATTATATGGAGCTGAGATAGTACATAGTTCAATTCAAAACGATCAAGTTAATACTACAAGGTTCGTAGTTCTGTCTCCGCATGACCATGTTCCCACTGGTAATGATAAGACATCGATATGTTTTGATTTTGACGCTGATTCTCCAGGCATGCTTTTGTCAGTACTTAGTGAATTTGCTAACAGAGACATAAACTTAACCAAAATAGAATCAAGGCCTACAAGAACAAATCTTGGAAGGTACGTTTTTTTAGTGGATTTCGAAGGTCATCGCCTAGACAGCAAAGTGGAAGAGACACTTGGATTGATTGATGACCAGGTTTCAATGTTTAAGATATTTGGTTCTTACCCAATGAGCGTGTCTTCTTCGGTAGTGTAAATTTGCAAAGGTGTGAAAATCACTATCAAAACTTACATTAACATTTGATACATCAATAGGCGGATACTATTTATCATGTGCTTAAGTGGTAGCGGAGTATTTGCTTTCCGTATTCGACTCATCGCTTTCGGTGTGGTCATTTTCTTCTTGATCAACAGCGGTTTCTGTAGTTCTTTTGCCAGATTGTTCAATCAAAGGTGACACACGGTCCCGAACGTTGTTAATGGCTGGCCCAACTCGGTCCAAGAGGCCTTCGACTGATGGGTTGATCCGATCTCGAATATTATCTATTGCGGGACCACTCTTGTCGCGTACGGTGGCTGCGAGTTCTTCAGCTCTAGATCTCCAAGCCTCACTCTGTTCGGCAAGCTCACTGCGAGTTTGTGCACCAGGCTTTGGTGCAATTAAAATCCCAATCATTACCCCAATTATGCCTCCTGTAAGAAATCCTACTGTAAACCCGCCACCATTGTCATTTTTAGCCATTGCAGTCTCCTTTCAATTCCAAGATTTGTCTGTCTAGTTTTTAGTCACGCTCTTTTTCACTCTTACGCTGTCCGAATAGAGAGCTGAACGCTTTGGTGACGGCATTAACAATGCCTAATCCGGTTGCTGCAGGAGTCATTACAGTCTCTGTAACCTTTGAGACTATTGAGTCAAGATTCTTTAGTATAGAATTGCTCGCTGCCAAGAATCTTGATATTTGGAGATAGGCTAGCAACAATATTATTGTGCATAAAACAGCCATCACAATTAAAGTGATGTCTCTGGCTATTTGAATAGATGTAGTTATATCCAAACGGCACCATTAAATAATCTAGGATAGGAACACCATCGTATCAGTATGTAACGATGGAATCAACGATAATTGTAAAAACTAACACATGTTGTGAATAGAGTAGGGATTTATCGTGTGTTTATGAGAATTCTGGTCGAACCACTCGAATCTTTTCTTTGGGTAAGAATTTTGTGATTACCTTTCTCAGCCCAGATGAGTACGTCGTATGTATTGAGGACATCTGGAATAATGACTTCAATGACCGAATCCGTAGACTTTTTAACTTCTTCGCTCAGTGATGCGATGATTCCAGCACAAGATTTACCAGTACCGTCAATAACTATCCAACCTTTTTCGTCACTTGAGGGACCCTGACCATTCATATATTCGTTAGCATTTTCATTAACGGTCACCTCTCCAGTTTTTCGGAGGTTTATTTGGTTTTTGAATTCAGTCACCGCTTCCCAATGAACGCTTCCGCCCCGGTTCCCTTTTTTACAGACAGCACCTCTGACTCCTACTATGTCTGGGTTTATACGGGCCAATTCGTCTAGGTTTTCCAACCTGAGGTGGCCTGACAAGGCTGTGCTCATCAAATGTTCTTTGCCTTCGAAAACCATGTCACGAAGGATTTCTTCTGGCATGAAGTCGAAAAGATTTCGGCCATCTTTAGTCAATGTGTCTATCAAGATTCCATCGCATTTCCCATCTTGAGCCAATTTCATCATAAAGTTAGGGTCTAATCCATCATAGAGTGGGTTGTCTGCGAACAACGAACCAATGAGCTTGGTTTCGGTACCTTCAAGCGCGGCTCTGCAGGCCAACAAAGTATCAACTGCCACTTCGTATGATGTTTTCATGAATCCTACTTTGACTGAAGTAGCGTTTAAAGCCCCGGCTGCATATGCGGCCATTGCTACCGTACCAACTTGATTTGGTACTACCCCTAATGTAACACTGGCATGAATTTCTTCTGGAACAGCCTTGCGTACTTCTCCCACAATTTTCGGGTGGGCAGAACCTACGAGGGCTTCCTGTAGGTTCTTAACATCAACTATGTCTGCGCCGCCTTTTAATGCTTCAAGGGCTTCATCTAAGTTTTGAACACTTACCATCAATATCATGAAGGCCGTTTCTCCTTTTTGTTTTCAATGATCGATACTATAGCTGCTTCCAAGTCAGTTTTTTCTTCTGCTGACATGTTCTCCATCGGAGATCTGACATGTCCTCCGGCCATCCCCATGATTTCTCCCCAATATTTCACCATGGGTACCGGAAGTGAACCAGCGAGACTTTTGACCGTTTTCATCCACCATGTGTCAGATAAGGTTTTTATTGGCCGGATATACCTGTCATAGTACTCTTGGTCTAACAGTCCGTTGGTAGCATTGTTTATGAATGTGACGTAGTGGTTAGTGTCGGGAGTGTCAAATCTCCAATCAGATGTGTTTGCGAACATAACCCTCTGTTCAAATCCCAATTCTTTACCTTTGAACAATATCCATTCATCTGGAGTGCTAATGATGGCTTTGGTACCAATTGATTGGTGTGTTTGTATTGATAAATCTCTGTTGAAACTGGCTTCTTTTACTCCAACAACATTGGGAATGTTACAAATTTGTTCTAACCCAGGCGCGCTTATAATTATACCGAATTGAGGAGAGTTATAGAACATAATCGCAAGGGAAGATTGATCAGCGATTGCTTTAACATAATTGATTACCTGCTGTTCAGTTTTGGTGACGAAGTAAGGTGCAGCTATTATTAAAATAGAAAACCCTAAGGATTCAGCATGTTTTGCAAAATATGTTGAGTTCTTCAGAGAAGTATCTGTTATGTGCGCACCGATCGGCCATTTACCTGCTGCTTCGTCTGCTACTATTTCGTACACTTTGATGCGTTCTTCACGAGTCAGGCTCCAGAACTCTCCCATTCCCCATGTGCATCCGGCTCCGGTCGTCCCAAGCTGTTGGATGTAGCGCATGTTGTTACGCAGACCCTGTTCATCAACTTCGTCAGACTCTGTGAATGGGGTGACGAGAGTAGTCCATTGGCCTCGGAGAGTTTCCCAGGCCCATTCTGTAGCCTCATTCTTGGAATATTTGCTCATGATTAGATAAATTTACCTTTCATAGGATACGAAAAGTTTCAAGATTCTGGGCCGTCTTCTATTTGAAATAACTTTTTGAATATAACGATGTCATCCGTAGAGGAGTTTTTCTTCAAGTACTCTGTAGGATTGTGTAGTAGAGCGTTTACGATGGAGTGTGTCAAAGCTTCTAAAACTTTTCGACTCTCATCATCGAGACCGGGTAGTTTCCGGAGTGTTTTGAGTAATTCACGCTCTCTGATATTGTCTGATTCCTTTCTAAGGGCTAGGACTAATGACGCTGTATCCAGTGTTGCCCACCACTCGGTAAATTTGGTCAACTCTTGGGTAATAACCAATTCTGCTTTGCTTGACGACTGTTTCCGTAGATCCAAATTATCTTGTGCTATGTCTGAAAGATCGTCCATGTTAAATAGGTGGATGTTTTTTAATTCAGATAGAACAGGATCAACGTCACGTGGCATTGCTAAGTCAAAAATGAACAAGTCTTCTGTTCTCTCACTAAAAACAGAGTCTATGACTTTATGTCCAATTATGAAATCTCGTGCATCGGTAGCGGAGATTAAAATGTTACATGATCGCAAATATGATCCTATTTCTGAGAACTCTATTGCTACGCCACCTAGTATTTTAGCTAATTCTTCAGCTTTCCCGTAAGTTCGGTTAGATATTATTATTTTGGAAACTCCAGCGGATTTTAGTGATCTCGCTACAAGTTGACCCGCATCACCCGCTCCAACTAAGAGCACGCTCATGTCTTGCAATGGTCCGAGGAGTTTTTGGGCAAGTTGTACCCCGGCAGAACTTACAGAAAGGGGGTTACGTGCGATATTAGTCTCATTTCTAACTCTGCGTCCTGCACGAATTGCCCTGTGGAAAAGACCTGAGAGAGAGTTCTTCATTCCTCCATAATTATAAGATGAAGACAAAGAGTCACGTACCTGCCCAAGGATTTCAGTCTCTCCAATGATGAAAGAATCCAGCCCTGCTGCAACTTTGAAAAGGTGCAAAGCAGCATCTGAGCCTATCTTGGTATAGAGATACCCGTCGACTTCGTTAGAGGAATTCTGCGAATGGGTTTTCAGGCAACTGATGATGAATTTTGCCGAATTTTCTACGTTTTTCGTAACACAATAGATTTCGGTCCGATTGCATGTTGAGAGCACGCTTACTTCTTGAGCACATTCGAGGAAAGTTGGTATTAACACCGAAATATCATCGTCCCGAAAAGCAAATTGCTCTCGAATACTGAGAGGAGCGGTTTTGTGATTCAGGCCAACTAGGAGGACTTGCAAGTCGTTCCCTATGGTTGTGTTTTTTGTGGTTGAGAACTCAGGATTTTCGGTTTGAATCTGAAACGTGAGTGAATTCAAGGGTCAGCTCAGGTCTCACTCCTAGCCTTTGGAAATCACCTGGTAGTGGCTACGCAGGCACCTGGTACAAATGCTAACTTTGCGGCGGACACCGCTATCTGTGATAGTTGCGCGCTGAACATTCGCGTGCCACCTTGTGCGGGTCCTGCGTTTTGAATGGCTTACGTTGTTTCCGGACTGACCGGATTTCAAACATATCTGGCATCTGGCCATAGCTTACCTTTGACTGTTTCCTGAGGTTTTACGTAGAATCACTGACATGCAAAATCACAGGCTAGTGACTAATTTATAATACTCATTCAAGATAACATAAAGACCTGTTTTCAGCAATAAATTTATCTTGGGGAAGAATGATCAACATGACTAGAACCAGTCTAGACGGAAACGAATTGCTAGAGATGCTTTATTGCGTGACTCAACTGTTTAAGCATCACGTTGAGATAGTTAACGATCTCAATGTATTTCCGGTACCTGATGGAGACACCGGTACCAACATGTATTTAACTCTGAAAGACACCTTGCAAGCTGGCGAACATAATCCTAATAATTCTGCAGGTCTAATTTCAGCTTCTATGGAGAAGGCGGCATTTATGGGCGGTAGAGGTAACAGTGGAACTATATTGTCTCAAATTTTTAAAGGTTTGTCTGTTGAGCTGGAAGGGAAATCAGTATTGGAAGCCAGTGATCTTCCAAGAGCATTTCAAAAAATGAGTGAATTAGCATATGAATCTTTTAAACACCCTGTAGAAGGGACCATTCTCACAGTGATATCGGACGTAGCTAAAGCTACAAATATTGCAGGTAAATCCTCACTGATTGAGATTATTCAAACAGCTTGTGATTCAGCCAAATTGTCTGTTGCACAAACTAATTGGTTCCACAAAGTTAAAGAGAAAGGAGTGGTTGATTCAGGAGGATATGGACTCTTGATTATTTTGGAAGGTATGCGGCGTTATTGTATGGAAGGTGAATTCAAAATAGAGAACATTGATGTTCCAGAACCAAAGGGAGGCTCCGTGTCATTTTTGGAAGATAACGAAAGTGAAATGTACGGAAACTGTATACAATTTCTTTTGGAGGGACAATCTCTTGATAAAAACTCTATTCTTGCGAATTTCAACTTGATTGCTGAATCGGTTGCGGTGGTAGGTGATGAGTCATTGTTGAAAATCCACCTACATTCTGATGATGAAGATAAAATATTGAATGTTTCTAAATCAATGGGGCAGGTGAAGAATTTTACTGTTACTGACATGGACGAACAATACAAAGAATTTTCAGCCGGTCAATCTAGTCAATCCGAAGGAGGGAAACCAGATGCCGCTCTCTCTGATGTTAAAGTGGTTGCGCTTGTTTGGGGCAGTGGATTCGACCAAATATTTAAATACATGGGAGTTGCAGAAACATTAACGTGTAAAGAATCTGTAAGTCCTAGTGTAAATGAGATTACCGAGCTGACGGATCGAGTGAAGTCCAAGTCGGTGATACTACTATGTAATGATCCTAATGTCAGACAGGCTGCTTCTCAAGTATCTGAGATGAGTTTAGGTCGGGTTCAAGTCCTTAAGACCATTACAATGCCTCAGGGGATTTCTGCCATGGAGGTATTTGAGGAAGGGAAGACAATTAGTGAAAACCTAAAAACCATGGAAACAAGCAAAAATTCTGTGCGGACGGGAGCGGTGGGTTTTGCAACTAAATCAGGTAACTTAAACGGTCTAGATTTTTCAAAAGGTGACTCAATAGCGTTTTTAGAGCGAAAATTGACTGCTGTGAACAAAAGCCTTGGAGAAGTTTTGCTAGCGTTCATAAAGGAAGTATTAAAACATAACGATAGTGAAAATATCGTTCTTTATTGGGGTGATAAGGTTACAGAAGTTGACGCTGGGAACATCAGAGATAGAATAATGGCCACATACCCTGATGTTGCAATTGATATATTTAGAGGAGGCCAACTAAATTACCACTATATATTGTCTTTTGAGTAACGCGGTTCAGGAAATTCTCTGATTTCACGATGACCCAATGTATTTATGACTGATAATAACTCTAAAACATCGATTTTAAAGAAAATTCTCGACCAGGAAAAAGCGAATGGTTATTCTGATTTTACCGTCATAGGTGGCCTTGACTCGTTTTTGCAGAAATCTGGCGTTGAGCTTAAATCCTTTTTGGGGAATATAGAGACATATTCTTCTCTTTCAACACAGCAGAGGGAAAATTGGGCCAGTTCAGTGCTAACGCAAATAGCTCAACTTGATTCACAGGCAGGAGGCAAACATCCAGTAAAGAGAGCATCGCACTACTCACATAAGCCGCAATCTGAACTGAAACTCCACGATGAAATAAACCGTGTTCGTGGAGTTTCAGTTCAGATTGTAAAAAAATTGAGTAAGCTTGGCATAAGCACAATCAAAGATTTGATTTATTTGTATCCCCACCGCCATAACGATTATCAAAACATCATCAAAATAGCTGACCTGGAACCTGGGAAAGATTCTACAATCATCGCCACTGTGTGGGAGTGTTCTCAGAAAATCACTGGTCCTGGTAAGCGTAGTTCCGAAGCGGTGATGAGTGACGAAACTGGCAATGTTAGAGCTTTTTGGTTCAATAATCCATACATGGCAAAAGTCCTTAGTTCAGGGTCTCAGGTTGCATTGAGTGGGAGAGTAAATTTATATAGAGGTCAATTGACTTTTGAATCTCCAGAATATGAGATAGTTAAAGCTAATTCACAGTTACTCCATACAGGGAGGCTAGTGCCTATATATCCTTCAACTGCAGGGCTGCCTCAACGTACCTTGAGGGGACTTGTACAGCGTTCTCTGGATGCATGCCTGTCACAAATAAACGAATTTATGCCGGACGAAATCTTAACCCGGGCAGGGCTTGTTGGTTTACAGGAAGCTATCTCTAAAATACATCATCCTAGATCAGCATCTGATTTTAACTTGGGTCGTCGGCGTTTGGCTTTCGATGAACTTTTCTTGCTTCAATACTCAGTTCATGAAAGAAGGAGAGACTGGAGAGATATGTCACAGGGCGTGCCACTTATGCACGGAACTACGGTCAGGGATGAATTCCTTGAATCATTACCTTTCAAATTAACTGGAGCACAGAAGTCATCTCTCGACGAGATAATCGAAGATATGAAGGCTGACAAACCGATGGCGAGAATGTTACAAGGTGATGTCGGCAGTGGTAAAACAGTAGTAGCTGTGGCTGCTCTAATTACTGCAGTGCTAAACGGTTGCCAAGGCGCTCTGATGGTGCCGACAGAGATATTGGCAGAGCAACATTTTGCAACATTCAAAAAATTGCTAGATCACCTGCCTGTTTTGAATTCTCAAGAAACTTTGATAACTTTTGGATTTAGCAATGGAGATTCATTGACTGTAGGGATATTAGTAGGCAGCATGAAGAGTAAGGTCAAGGAAGACATGCGAGCGCGCCTGCTGGATGGTTCGATGGATGTTGTGATAGGGACTCAATCGATCATTCAATCTTCAGTTGATTTCAAGTCACTGGCCCTAATAGTTGTAGATGAACAACATAGGTTTGGTGTTATGCAAAGATCAGATCTACGTAATAAAGGATTGAAGCCGCATTTATTGTCGATGTCTGCAACACCTATACCTCGTTCATTAGCATTAACTATGTATGGGGATCTTGATATGTCCATAATAAATCAACTGCCGTCAGGACGCCAAGAAATTAAGACCAGATGGATCAGCCCTGAAAGGCGAGAAGTTGCATATAATTTTGTCAGAGCTCAGGTTAAGTCAGGAAGACAGTCCTTCGTTGTATACCCGCTGATCGACGAATCGGATGTGATACAGGCTCGTTCAGTTAAGGCTGAATACAAAAGACTGTCAGAGGAAGTTTATCCGGATTTTAATGTTGGGTTACTACACGGCCGTATGACTGCAGGGGCAAAAGAGAAGGCTATGAAGGATTTCAAAGGCGGCCAAATTGACATACTGGTTTCCACTCCTGTAATTGAAGTTGGGATTGATGTTCCTAATGCCACTGTTATGCTGATTGATGGAGCAGAGCGGTTTGGATTGGCTCAATTACATCAGTTCAGGGGAAGAGTTGGCAGGGGTGAGCATGAAAGCTTTTGTTTACTAATTACTGAAGAAGATACTGGTTCGGCCAGAGAACGAGTCCAAATTATAGAGAGAGTTAGGGATGGTTTTGAATTAGCTGAAGCAGATTTAGCACAAAGAGGACCTGGAGATTATTTCGGTGTTCGTCAAAGTGGTATCCAAAGTTTCAAGATTGCAAGTTTGTTCGATCGTGATCTAATTGCACTATCTCGCAAGGAAGCAATTCTACTACTTGAATCTGACCCGCAACTTCTGGATGGGAAAAATCGATTTCTTCGTGAAGCCATCAATGACTACCAGCGTACTTCGCTGGCGGAAATGAGCTGAATATTACAGGAATGTTTGAGACAAAATAGGTTAACATCTACAACCAAATAGAATATACGATAGGATGTGGTGAAGGATTTCATGGCTAAATTAAAGCAAATTGCAATCTCTACGCAAGATCCAGATACGGTTGCCAATTTTTATAAAACAGTATTTAAATTAGAAGAAATTGGAAGAGTCGATAATGATAGCGCACAAGGTTACTACTTGAGTGACGGAAATATTAATTTGGCAATAATGCGGTTCGCCAATAATATTCTCCCAGTTGGGAGTTCTAGCGGTAATAATTTAGGTGTTCAATATATTGGTTTTCAGGTTGAAGATGCTTTTGAGACCGATTCTTTGTTAAGGAGTAATGATTGCGAAATATTGGACATCGATTTGCCAGATTCTGATGGCAAGGACGACTCTGGACATACTTCACTGAATAAAGGCACCAAGTATTTGGGTCCAGACGGAGTTATCCTACATGTGTCACATGGTGGCTATGTAGGGACTTAGTCAATTAAATTCATCATCGTGTAACTGTGTTCCAACTAACAGATTAATCCATGCGTTGATCTTTTGTGAACAAGTACCTACGGCACTGACGCTACATAATTGGAAATCTATCGAGTCTAGATGTTGGTTATTTATGGAATAGATTCAGTGCCGATCCAGCTCTGAACCACTCTATCTGAGAACTGCCGAAAGAGTGATTCAAATTTATACGTGTTACAGATCCATCATCATGTGATATTTCGCACTTAATCGGTACTCCCTCTGCAATTGAGTCCAAATCGACTAGACTTATCCTGTCAGTCTGATTGATTAAGTCATATTCCTCGGGACTATTGAAGGTGAGCGGGAGTAATCCTTGTTTTTTTAAGTTCGTCTCGTGTATTCGAGCGAAACTACGAGCGATCACAGCTGCGCCTC